>Ga0136617_10000071_pt1 | contig 66161 bp, 70 predicted proteins | sample AntDrymUQ3222106_2_FD_129672 | JGI IMG/M metagenome (GOLD analysis project Ga0136617, IMG submission 129672) | Polar desert sand microbial communities from Dry Valleys, Antarctica - metaG UQ322 (21.06) | ecosystem: Environmental > Terrestrial > Soil > Desert | place: Antarctica: Dry Valley...
CAGCCCGGCCCGCACCAGTGACGACTTCCCGCACCCCGACGGCCCGACCAGCAACACCACCCCGGCTGAGCGTTGCCCGGGGGAGCGCAACAGCTCGGCCAACGCCCCGACGTCGTCGCCGCGGCCGAAGAAGACCCGGTGCTGGTCGGTGTCGAACGCCCGCAACCCCGGAAACGGAGACCGGCCATCGGGCCAGCCCGACCCGCCCACCGCATCCACCCGCCGCAGCGCCTCAGCCAGCCTCTCCCGCGACACCGCACCCTCGGTGAGGTCCAGGTGCTGCACCGCAGGCAGCAGCGGATGCCTCAGACCCGCCTCGACAACCACCGGCAGCAACCGGCTCCCCCGCGCCCGGGTGTGCCCAATCTCCGCGGAGCACCACGCCGACCCAATGTAGGCCGAGCTCACCACACAAACCACGGCGTCAGCCCACCGCAACCGCTCATGCAGCCGCTGCTCCCACTCCTCACCCACCAGAACCCCGCCGCGCAGATCCCGATCCAGGAACACCTCGTGACCGTCCTCGACCAGCCAACCATGGACCAGGCCGACCGGCTCGGCGTCCTCACTGGAATGACTGACGAAGACCCTGGCCACGATCCCCCACCCCTCACCGGCCGCAGCGACGCCCCCAGGCTCCTCGACGCGCAACCCGCACATCAACGTCGTCTCGACACAGTAATACGAGGTTGGTCATCGAGCAGGCCCACATCCGAGAGGACCACCCTCGAACCACGACACCTTCTGCCCGATCGGCTCCCCGACAAGCCCGACCACCCAGCCCTCGTTCCCGAGCCAGATGACAGCCTCGGCCTCAGCCACGAGTGCACCGAACCCCGTCGGACCGGCCCTCGACACAGCTCGACCAGCCAGAAGCCATACCGGCCCGACCACCAACCCAGCCCACCAGCACAACACCAAGGACGACTGTGCAGCAGGAACGGACCCGTCTGTCCAACTGGACACACCAGCCCAGCCCAACGACCAGATCACGGGCTGTGGTCAGATCCCTGGCCCGAGCCCAGTCCCAGACGAGTAGGTGTGGAGGAACGTCAGGAACGACCAGACCGGCCGTACCGGCACCCGAACGGACGTCTGAGCTGCTCGGACTCACCACCCGCGCCCGGGAACCTCCGCAGAGACTCCCAGAGACCGTCCGCGGACTCTTCCACGACCCGCCACTGGCTCACATCGGAATATGACGAGAGTCCGCTAGCCCAGTTTTTCCTTGGTATGGGGGCCAGGCCAAGGTCAATATCGATGAGGTGGCTGCGGCGCAACCGGCATGACCACCACAGACGATTACCAAGTCAATGTCAGACTACAGTGTTTTGCATCTTCCTCAAATGCTTTCCGGTAGGAGCTTGGCAACAAGTGTGGCTGCGTCGATGAGTTGACCGTAGCCGATGAATCGTCCGGTGACGAGCAAACCGGCCTCGTGCGAGGCTCGACCGTCATGACTGGCCGAAGCGTCGCGTACCACCCAAGGCGTGTAGCCCAACTCGAAGGCGTCAACGGCCGACTTGAGCACACAGCTCTCGGTAGCAATGCCGCAGAATACGAGGTCGGTCCACTCGCCCTCGCGGACAACCTGTACACCCTCATCGGTGAAGAGTGTGTAAATAGGTTTGTCGATGACCACACGTGCTTTGTCGAGATATGGCACCAACTCGTCCACGATATCGGTCTCGGGCGACATCTGAAGTCGTGACCAGTGCAGCAGGCGCTCATATGGGCTGCCGGGATAGTTGAGATAGCGCGTGAAGATGGTATCACCTCCCGCCTGCTGCCAGCGCTCAACAAGATTGACGACAGCAGGAATGATATGTCGGCTGCATTCATTTGCGAAGCCGTTCTGCACATCAATGACTACAAGTGCCGTCTTGGCAAAATTCACCGGATGATCCTGCCTGCGACTAGTTCGCTTTCCTGTAGAATCTCTTGCGCGGCGCTCAGCCGTGGCTGAAGTCCACTTGTGTTCAGAATGGCATTGCGCATCAACCGATGCTGCGAAGTCTCCTGGGCGCGGGCAGCTGTCAGGCGTGAATGTGCCGCTCGCATAAACCGCCAACCGTATTCTGATGATACGATTGGATCGCGTCCCTCTTCAATCTCGGTCAGAATGTGGTGGCAATAGCACCACAGTGCTTGCACCGTCAGCTCGCATGACACTAGCTCCTCAACGGATAGCGCCCGGCTGCTGATAAGCGGGTAATATGCGACGCCAGACCAGCTCACATATCCTAGAGAGGAACCTTGCACTCCGAACGGCATAAGGTCTGGATGATAGAGTCCACCCCTGAACAGCGCCTCCTCCGCGGCATCAGCATCGTCTTTCATGTTCTGAGGTTGCTGTGGCTCTCGGTTAATGAGGACCGAGGGTATGCTGATGAGTCGCAGCGCAGTATCGAGGTCCGGTTCGAGCCAGCAAGGACGCAGCAACCAGTACAGCGACAGCACGTAATCTGAACTGACACCGGGACGGCCGACCGCATCAAGAAGGCGGCTCAGCTCTTCGCTGGTCCACGTCAAAGCCGAACGGTAACTGTTCCAACGCCAGCCGGCCAGGCTCGCGACATTCGGAAACTCGCGTTGTTCACAAAGATGAAAGACTGCCACTCCGCACGCGAACACGTATAGCTTGCAGGTGTCTTCTTTGGTTTCGACTGGCATCACGTAGCACTCAAGCCAGTCATGCGGGAACCGAGCGAACGACGATTGCCCGACGAGAAGTTGCGCAGTCTCGGCACCGAGGTATGCCGGAATGAATTTATGCGATTCAACCGTGAAGCAATCCAGGAGCGGCTCGTTGTCCGCCGAGCCGCTCCGGAGTGCGGTGCGTGACGCGTCTCGGCGGTGTTGCTGCACCTTCGCTGTGATCCGATCGAAGCCGGTAGTGAGCGTGCCCTCAGTATCGAGCACGTCATCACACCACATCCAGAACTTACGCGGCACCTGTTGGCGGCCGGTCTCCACGTTGGCGATGGTGCTGCGCCCGTAGTAGGTCAGCGGCGCGAACTGATGTTGGTTGTAGCCCGCCGCTTGTCGCAGCTCGGCAAGCTGGCGGCCAAGCGCGTGGCGTGCCTCGCTGATTTCTTTGGAGTCGATCACGACACGCCTTCCGTCGTGGTGGTCAAGGGCCGCGGAGCTTGTCAGCGGATTGTCGCAGATCATGTCGGACGATGGCCGATACGCGCTGTGCACGGCTTGGCTCGGAATGTAACCGAGCGACAGACACCCGGCAGAGGGAGTACGAGCCATGACCACCCAAGCACCGACCACCTCCTAACCGAGCTGGTGGCGTTGTCATCAGGGTGGCCGAGGTGCTGAACGAGCACGTCAACGACGCTGGCCGGTGTGCCGCCTGCGGCTCTGCCGGGTCGCGCGAGCGGGTGCAGCTCGGCGAGCGCAACCTCGCGGTGCTGTGAGCGCCGCCTGTGAGCTGGTCGGACCGGCGACGATGGCCCCCGAACCCGTCGCCGGTCTGACCTTCCATGTGGAGGAGCCGGTCATGAAGCCCGTGATCTACGGCTACCTGCGGGTCACGGACGATCTGGAAGACCGGGAGGTACGCCGGATGGAGCGTGGTCTTCAGGTGCTTGCCGAAACGGAGGGCTTCTGCTTCGCCACGACCTTTCATGAGTATCAACCCGGTTACCAGGGTGCCTTCAACGAGCTGACCCACGAGCTACAGCGGGTAGAAGCACACAACGTGGTCGTGCCTTCTCTCGGGCATCTCTCCCGTCATCCGCTCCTGCGAAACACCATGCTCGCGCGCCTCGCGGGTGAAGCCGACGCGCAGGTGTGGGTGGTGGAGCCGTGACCGGCCAGCTGAGCAGGCGGGCGTCTCGCAGGCCGGGGTTGGTTTGCGGAGGTGCGGTCGGCGGCGATGGCGTTGGTCGGGCACGGCTGGCCGATGCTGCGCGGCACCTACTGCAAGGGCGGTGTCTGGCGGGGCGGCCCGGGTAGCGCCGGCTTGCGTCCGGTCGGACCAGGACTGGGCGAGGGTGCGGGCGACCGAGGCCGCCCACCGGCGATGGGCGGACAAGCCCTACAGCATGCTGGTGGCGTGCGGGCACGGGGTGGACTGCGTCGAACTGCCGGTCACTTCGGCGAGTCACCGGATGCTCGGGCCGCTGCGCGAGGCCGGGCTGTGTCGGCCGGCCATGCTCACCACGGTGGGCCCCGGGCGGAGCGAGGCAGGTGATAGCTGCCTCGACGGAGAACCGGACCTGTGCGGTGCGTTCGTTGCGCTGAAGGCTGAGTCCGACTGCTGGAAGACCTCACGACGAGATGTGGGGGCTACCCCTTGACACCGTAGGACACGACACGCCACGATCAGGACTACGCCGCAAAGGGAGTAGCCGACACGCCTGAGGCCTTTCCGCTCGGGCCGCTCATGTCGCTTGATGAGCAGCTGTCATGCAGGCTCATGGGTGTATGAAGGGGGGATATATGCCAACTTTGGCGACCTGTCAATTGAATGAGTTCCAAGGCAGCGGGATCAGTGGGACACTGACGTTGAGTCAGTCCGACGACGGCAGCCTGCTGACCGTGAAGGGTAACGCGACAGGTTTCGGCCTCCTCGGCCGTGTCTTCGTCTCGTTGGCATACGGGTTGGGATCCAACGCGCAGGTGGATCCGTTCGATCCCCAAAAGCCCCCTTGTGCTGACGACCGCAGTTTTGACGTGGAGCCGCCACCCATCGGCGGTAATGATCCGGGAGATGTCATCTTCAGCCCCGTCGCCACGGCTCGCATGCTGTTGGGGGTATGGGGAGGTGTTTTGGGTCTGCCCATCCTGGGAAACGCACGGTCGCTCGATGTCACCAAACCTACCACTTCGCCCTTGGGGGTTCGCCTCAACCAGATCAAGACGATCTCGATCCGCGAGGCCACCCTCCTCGATGTCACCAATCTCAATATTCTCAGGGATGTTCGCCCACAACTATTCAAGCTCAGGGCATGCGGCTTGATCGTCCTCTCCTGAGAACGACCCGGCTGTCGGAGAGCCAAAGGCCTTGAGAAGTTATGGTCATCATGGCGACTGCCCTCCTGCAGCCGATCGGAGACAGCGGAATCTCCGCGGAGCTCACGCTCTATGAGTCCGAGGACGGCAGCACCTTGACGGTGCTCGGCATCGCGACCGGGATGCGGATCCTCGGCCAGTACCTCTCATTAGCCGGCGGTGTGGGGTCGAACGTGGACGTGCTTTCGCCGTTTGCTCCACCGGAACCGTGTGTACCATCCAGTTTTACCACCGAGGAATCGCTACGCGAGGATTCGCAAATCGGGAGTCTCGCAGCTTGTCCGTCGTCCGTGGGGAGCACGCTGTTAGGCATGTGGAAGGGACCGCTCCGCACAGGAGCGGGCACCAAGCGCACTCTGCAGGTTGTGCGCCCCACAGCCGCACCATTCGGTGTGCATCTGTACGAGATGAATACTGTGTCGATCCGTCGGCCTTCCTTGCGACTGTGGCGCAATCCGGTTCACGACATGCGGATCCAGTGCTTTTCGCTCGTGGCATGTGGTGAGATCGTGCGTGTTCCCTAGTGGCCCACCCGTCTGGTCACGACCAGTGGGAGCTCGCCGTGATCGGCGCGGGTCCACACGCACTGACTCTGTGCAACTACCTGCTGCGCCACTGCCCACACATGCACGAGCGGTTGGTTGTCATCGACCCGGACGGTTGGCTCTCGAGCTGGCAATGCAGGTTGGACGCGCTGGCCATCGACAGGCTCCGCTCGCACTACACAGATCACCCGCATCCGGACCCGTATGCGCTGTGGCGGTTCTCTCGGAATCATTGCCAGCATCAGCTCGGAATGCACTACACGCCTGGGGCGACGTTGTTCGCTGACTTCTGCCGAGCGCTGGTCACCGAGTTGGGCCTGGGTGAGGTGCTGCACCGCGTCCGAGCCGAGCGAATCGACCCAGCTCCACGGGGCATGCGTGTCGGCCTCGCCGACGGCACCGCGATCCTGGCCCGTAAAGTCGTGTTCGCCGCCAACCCGGTGTTGCCTCGGCTGCCGGAATGGGCTTCGGGCCTGGCGGCCCAGGCGCCACCGGGGCGGATCGTGCACACCGAGCAACTCGACGTTCGAGCGTTGTCTCTCGAAGGTGAGCGTATTCTGGTACTCGGAGCAGGCTTGACTGCTGGCCAGATCGCCCTGAGTGCCTCCGCCGAGGGCGCCCATGTCGTCATCGCAACCCGCAACAATCTGCGGGTGAGCGTCTTTGACGTCAGTGGCTGTTGGCAGGGGCCGGTCTGCCTTCGGGACTTCCACGCGGAACCAGACCTGGAACGGCGCGTGCAGTCACTTCAGACCGCCTTGCCCGGCGGATCCCTGACCCCACTAATCGCCCAGACGCTCCGAGAGGTCGTCAGCGAAGGCACCATCGAGTTGACCGAAGGCTGTGCCATAGGTGGCGCCACGTGGTCGGACGATCATTGGCAGGTATCAGCTGAGGGTCGAATTCTGGAGGTCGACCGCATCTGGCTCGCCACCGGCACCACGCTCCGCGTCGATGCCGTGCCACTACTCGCGGGGGTTGCCACCCAAAGGTCGGTCGCAATGGCAAACGGCCTGCCGATGCTCGACGCGGCCTGCCGCTGGCCGGGTACGCCTATGCACATCATGGGCGGCCTCGCGAGCCTGCAGCTCGGCCCCTTCGCGCGGAACCTGATTGGCGCCCGGATGGCCGCGGAACGCATCGTTTCCCAGATCACCCGACTCGAGCGGCGTCAGTACCCACAACCCTCGCGCTAATCTCTCCTGCTCAGATGCAGACCGAGTGAGATCGAGGCCTGCGTAGGTGTGCTCACCTGTGGGAAGGTCAACCCTGAAGCGCGACGTCGCCAACGCAGACCGTCGATGTGGGCTTTGCGTGGTGCCGCAAACGCCATTCCTGCATGATCGTATAACGCTCTTCCACTTCGACCGGTACACCGATACCGATTCGCGCTGCACGCCCGGTCGACCGATCGGTCCGTCCGGGGCGTGCGGCTCCGGTCCGGACTCGGTCGGATCCAGCGAGTGGCCGTGCTCAGCTGGCAAAGAGACGCACCCGCTCACGGTGGTGTCGGACGTGAGCCTGCGCCATCAGGTCGAGCACCGGAGCACCCGGGGACGGCAGCAGCTCCGCCGGAAGCCCCGCACTGCGCACGCCCTGCTCGACCACTGCGTCCAGTTCCTCGCCCAGCGCGATGATCGCGGCGTTGATCTCGAATGGGTCCAGACCCAGCAGCCGGATCGCCGCCGCCGCCGGGCCGCTGACCGCGAGGTAGGCCACGCACTGGGCGGCATCGGCGGGTGAGCCCCCATCGATTCCGACCACGGCGCCGACCAGCAGCGCGTGGTGCGGCCGCGGCGCCGCGGCGCACAGCGCGTCGAGTACGGGCGAGGGCCAGGCCCGCCGGGCCGCACGCAGGGTGGCCCGACCCTGAGCCCGCGACGCTCCCCGCTGCGCGACCGACGGCGTCCGAGCATCCAGCTCCCCGTCCAGCTCGACCCACCCCCTACCGCCATCCGCCCGTCCGCGGTGCTCCAGAGCACATCGTTGCTTGTCGATCTCTGAGGGCGACGGTCTGCCCTTGAGCGATGACGGGCAGGTGGGCGGTGGCGGATCTGGCAGTGCGGTTCGGGTTGTCAGGACGGCTGCTGCGGCGAAAGCGGCGTTGACGAGGCCGGCGGTGCGCAGCCGGCCGGACAGGAACGACGCGAGATCGTCGAGCCCGGTAACGAGCCCGCGCGCCACAGCCTCCTCCAGCCCCCCGGAGTGGGCGTGCCCCCCGCCGGGGAATCGTGCGTCGCAGAGCGTGATCGCGGCCAGGCACGGCATCAGAACAGGAAGTACCGCTCGCCGGGGGACGCTGACCAGCGGCAGTAACCACCACACCGCCTCTGAGCAACCAAAACACTTCCTATGGAGCTGAACCGATGCATACCTTCGACCATCCCGACCTGTCCCTCATCCACCCGATCCCAGACGCACTCCGCGACCCGGCCGCCGTCCCCTCGCTGCCGCAGGTGATCGTCACCGGCCTCTGTCAGGGGTCCCAGATCTGCTCGAAGCTGGTCGCCAGTTGCCGCACGGAGGCGTTGCTGTGCATCCGTAGGCGGCTCATCGCGAGCTCGTAGGCTTCACCGTCGGCACGCTTCCCGATGACCCACACGATGACGACGGTGCCGTCCAGCTCGACTCGGTAGACGATTCTGTAGTCGTGGTTTCCGACCACGAGCTTCCGGAACGTGGTGAGATCCCCACTCGCGCGATTCCCGAGGGATTGTCCGCGCAGGTGGGGATCTGTTTCCAGTTTGATCAGACCCTTCGCTACGGCCCGCTGAGCTGAGCCGTCGAGGTCGTGGAGGTCGTCGCGGGCCTCTTCGCTCAACAGAACCTTCGACACGGGCTCAATCGCTCTCGTCCAGACTGTCGCGATCGATCCCCAGTTCGGCAAGGACGTCGTCCAGGTCATAGCGACGGCCGCTGTCGGCGGCGGCGCGCACGAGCGCGATGCTCAGCAGTCTCAAGTCGTCCTCCAGTTCGTCGATTCTCTGTAGCCGGTCCATGCAGTCGATGTTGACCACGGCGGCGACGGCCTTGCTGTTGCGGAGCAGTACTTGCGGTCGTCCGTTCTCGGCGTCCGTGACGAGCTTGGACACACCTCTGGTGCTGGCTTCGCTGACGCTGATCAGGTCTCTTGTGTCAACGTTCATTGCTGCGGCTCCTGACTCTTAGTCCTAGTCAGGATTCTACCCATATCACGGCGTGACCGGCGGGGTCGTTACGCACGCGGGTGAGTGACAGGCTCAAGCGGGTAGGCCTTCCATCGGGAGGGCCGCCATCTCGACTCGCAGTTCGCCCACGGCGCAAGCGGTCGCGGAGTCCTCGAGCTCGGCCAGGAGACCGGCGCGCGTGGCGATCTGACCTCGACGACGGGTGTCGCCGGCAGACCCGGCGGGACCGACGGTACCGCTGCGAACCGACGATTTCGGCCAACCGAGCCGGATTCGGTGATGCAAGTAGGCATGATCTTCTGGTTCGGTACCAGAGAGCGTGCCTCACCCTGGTGAAGCCCCGGCGGGCCCGTACGGCGCCGGTGAGATGCTCGCTCACGGCGGTAGAGCGCCCCGGCCGCTCAGAACAGGAAGTACCGCTGGGTCATCGGCAGCCGGTCGACCGGTGCAGGCTCGACGAGCTCGCCGTCGATTCGCACCGCGAACGAGTCCGGGTCCACTTTCACGTCGGGGGTAGCGTCGTTGCCGATCATGTCGGACTTACGGACCCGACGGGTGTCGGCGACGGCCGTGACGCGTTTGGTCAGCTCCAGATGGTTGAGACCGGCCTCCAGTGCGACCGGCGCGACGAAGTTCATGCTGGTCGCGGCCGCGACCAGCGGCGCGGAGCCGAACATCGGCCGGGCCAGCACCGGCTGCGGCGTCGGGATCGACGCGTTCGCATCCCCCATCGCGGCCCACGCGATGAACCCCCCCTTGAGTACCACCGAGGGCCGGACGCCGAAGAACTTCGGGTCCCACAGCACCAGGTCGGCGAGCTTGCCCACCTCCACCGAACCGATCTCGTGGGCCATCCCGTGCGCGATCGCGGGGTTGATCGTGTACTTGGCCACGTAACGCCGGGCCCGCAGGTTGTCCGCCGCGCCGTCACCGGGCAGTGCACCGCGCGCAGTCTTCATGGTGTGCGCGGTCTGCCAGGTGCGGATCACGACCTCGCCGATCCGGCCCATCGCCTGCGAGTCGGAACTGATCATCGAGATGGCGCCCAGATCGTGCAGCACGTCCTCGGCCGCGATCGTGGTGGGCCGGATCCGGCTCTCGGCAAAGGCCAGGTCCTCGGTCACGCTCGGGTTGAGGTGGTGGCAGACCATGAGCATGTCGAGGTGCTCGTCAATGGTGTTGACGGTGTGCGGGCGGGTCGGGTTGGTCGAGGACGGCAGCACGTTCGCGCGCGAGACCACCTCGATGATGTCCGGCGCGTGCCCGCCACCCGCGCCCTCGGTGTGAAACGCATTGATCGAACGCCCGTTGATCGCGGCGAGGGTGGACTCGACGAAGCCCGCCTCGTTCAGCGTGTCGGTGTGGATCGCGACCTGCACGCCGGACGCATCGGCCACGGTGAGGCAGGCGTCGATCACCGCGGGGGTGGTGCCCCAGTCTTCGTGCAGCTTGAACCCGCCCGCACCGGCGCGCAGCTGCTCCCACATCCCGGCGTGGCTGGTGGTGTTGCCCTTGCCCATCAGCAGCACGTTGATCGGCAGGTGGTCCATCGCCTGGAGCATCCGGCCGATGGACCGCGGGCCCGGTGTGATCGTGGTGGCCTTGGTGCCCTCGGCCGGGCCGGTGCCGCCGCCGGCCAGTGTGGTGAGCCCGGCGGCGAGTGCGGTCTCCACCAGCTGCGGGCAGATGAAGTGCACGTGGCAGTCGATGCCACCGGCGGTGAGGATCTTCCCGTTGCCGGTGATGATCTCCGTTGACGGCCCGATCACCAGCTCGGGATCGACGCCGTCCATGGTGTCGGGGTTGCCGGCCTTGCCGATGCCGACGATCCGCCCGTCGGTGATCCCGATGTCGGCCTTCACCACACCCCAGTGATCCAGCACGACGGCGCCGGTGATCACCAGGTCAGGTGTGCCCTCGGCGCTGGTCCGCGCGGACTGGCCCATCGACTCGCGAATCACCTTGCCGCCGCCGAACAGCACCTCGTCTCCTGACGCGGTGCCTCGGCTGCGGTCCTCGGTGACCTCGATGAGCAGGTCGGTATCGGCTAGTCGGATCCGGTCGCCGACGGTGGGGCCGAAGAGGTCGACGTAGCGGCCGCGCTCGATTGAGCTCATGTGGTCCCACCGCGCGGGACGTCGGCGGAACGCGCATCGCCCCCGTACCGCACCGGGCACGGCTCATGGTCGCGCTCGTCCAGCACCCCGGCGAACTCGACCCGCAACCCGGGGACGACGCGTGCCCCGCCGAACGGGACGAGCGAGACCTCCCGCTCGACACCCGGCTCGAACCGCACCGATGTGCCCGCGGGGATGTCGAGGTGCCGGCCCCATGCCGCGGCCCGGTCGAACTCCAGGCCCGGGTTGGTCGCGGCGAAATGGAAGTGCGATCCGACCTGGACGGGGCGGTCGGCGATGTTGGAGACCACGAGAATGATCCGGTCCTTGCCGGGATTCAGCGGCACTACGCCGTCGCCCGGGATGATCTCGCCCGGTGCACCGCCGGTCTGCGCTCTGTCGACCACGCGCTCAAACGACCGGACTGTGCACGGTGACCAGCTTGGTGCCGTCCGGGAAGGTGGCCTCGACCTGCACCGAGTCGATCATCTCGCTGATCCCGTCCATGACCTCGTCGCGGGTGAGCACCTCGCGGCCGGTGGTCATCAGCTCACCGACCGTGCGACCGTCCCGGGCGCCTTCCAGCACGTGGTCGGTGATCAGGGCGACCGCCTCCGGGTAGTTCATCCGCAGCCCCCGCGACTGCCGCGCCCGCGCCACCTCGGCCGCGACGTGGATGAGCAGCTTGTCGCGCTCCTGAGGGCTCAGATGCATGGCGACAGTTCTAACCGGCGCTTGTTACTTTCACATAACATGTGTGTTTCGCCTGCCGTGCCGGTGCGGTCGCATCAGGCGCGGTCAGCGCACCCTCGTTCAATGGGAATGCACCCTCTCCTGAGGTACATCACTCGCCTCCTACTGAGGTGTTATGCAGTACGTCGGCGTGCGTGAACTGGTCAACCGAGCATCCGCTGGCTTCGCTCAGATTTCGTATGTGATGAAGACCGGTGGCTGCACCAGCGGGTCGGATGGTCGCACCAACATCGGAATCAGTTTGCCACAGGGGTTGCCGGTGTCCGTGCCGTCTTGCCGCGCGAACTGTAGCTCAGGGTTCTGCCGGCTCCGCGGTCATCCCCTCTCTGCCAAGACCAACTACTGGCCCTGAGGCACCTGGCGAGCCCCAGTCCCGCCGGACGCGATTGTGCGAGTGCGGTGCCGAGCGGGCTGTCGTGGGAGCATGGCCGCCATGGAGCAGCGAGATGCCCCAGCAACGGGTGGGGGGCTGGGACCGACCGATCTTCTCACTGGTCTCCTTGGACCGAATGCACGGTCCGCTGTCCGGGATCGTGCACCTTCCGCTGAGCATTTACAACTCGGGCTGCGGTCCCGACGAGGTGTTTGACTTCGGGGACGAGGCAGCACGGCGGGAGGCCTACGCCATCATCCTGACCCACGCGGACGCAGATGAGGCGGCCAAACTGCTCGATGCGGATGAGCTGCTTCGCCTCTGGCCGCGGCTATGGCTACCCACGCACGTGCGACGAGCATGAGCGCCTTGGCTGGCAGACCACCGCAAGATCCGCTCTGCAACGTGAGTATTGAGTGGCGCTGAGCGCCTTGCAGGCGCGTGTAGCCCGGCTGGCACTGCGTCTACCCGAGGCAAAGGGCTTTATGCTGGCTGGCGGTGGCGCGATGCTCGCCCACGGTCTGCTCGATCGTCCGACTCACCTGCTGCCTGGGTTTCCTGCCGCCTTTCGGCCGCCGGCCTTCGCCCCGATGGTCATCCCATCTATCGAGGCTGATCATCACGAGGCATCAACAGGGATTCACGATCGTTCACTCTTCCGGTCTTCCCCTCGCCTACGCCCCCGGATGGAACAGGGACGCTTCGGCTTCTTCCCTGAGCTCCGCACCCCACGGTTACCCGCGACGCACGTCAAGGCGGGGACCAGCCACGGACACAGGCTGAAAGCTACGCAACCGACATGATGTCGGCCCTCCAATCCGCGAGCTCACTCCAACATGCAACCTCGTGTCGCACAAAGTCGCTGATCGCCTCCCCACCACCCAAAATCTGGGTCAGCACCATGTCGATGAGAACCTGACCCCGGTCATAGACCGGGTCAAACCTCCGCCGCGCCATCGCCGACGACAGCCCGGTCCGTTCGGCCAGCAACCGCAACGGCAACGCGCCGGCGAACCCGACCAGGCGCTCATCATCCCCGACGAGTTCCAACCGGTCAGCCCATGACCTACCTTGCACGGAAGAGGTGCACCTACCTCAGCCAGATCGCGGTCGTAGACACATCGCAGGCCGACCTCCTACAGGCGTTTGCTGCGTCCGGTCGTGCGCCGGCGTGGCGCGCGGCTGGTCCGCAGGGTCGGGATCGACGATGATGGCCTGCCCGGCCCGCCGTCATGGCGCACCATCGCCTCGGCGCAGTCGTTCGACCACTCGCAGTAACACAATCGGGCGCCCAACCGATACAGATCCAAACCGTAACCCCCTCCCCGCTCGGGGAGACGCGTCAGCCAGTCTGCCGTCTGATAGCTAGCGAGGATCCATGCCGGACGACGAAGCCACCTCGCTCCTCACGAAGCTGCGGAGCGCAGCGAAATCGCAGACTATGGCGAACAGCGTCGCGTTCCTCGCGCTTGCGGTCTCGATCCTGTCGATCTACTTCGCTCGGGATCAGGCAGCCGCAGCCAGAGACGCGAATTACCTGGTTCGAGAAACTCAGGCCAGGAACGTTTTTATTGAGATCGTCGACCCGATCGCACAATCTAAGCGATATCAAATCGTAAACAATAATCCGGAGTTAGTTGCCAATGTCTACTATACGTATAGTGTCGACGGACGCAACGCAAATAAGATTGTAGACGTCGGCTTGCTACCCGGATGTCATTCGGTGCAACTCACGCCGAGGTCCGGCGACAACGAGAGGGCAGACTTCGAACCTATAGCAGTCTTCTTCATTGATCCGTCCGGCACTTTCTGGAAACGCGTCTTTAAAGGACCCCTCGCCCGAATCGACGAGGGTAGAGTCATCCCCTCGCGCGACAGCACCGGCGAGATCGTAAAGGTCGCCAACTGCCGGGGCGCGGACTAGCGGCATTCGACGTGAGCCGTGAGGCATAAATCAAAATATTCAGTTCGTCGCGCGCTCAATTATTCCTAGCGGGCCCTATGCGTCCGCTTCAGACGGGCCCAACAGCGATACGGATGATGTAACGAATCTTATTGACCTGCTTGTTGTATTCTTTCTCCCAGTCTAATAGGTTACGGTGGACAGGCTAGGCTTTTTGATGGGGTAATCATGTCGTTTCCGACGTATCCTTTATCGCCCACCCAATTGCCGGGAGCTAGCGTCAGAAGGACTTCGGATTCACCGAGAAAGTACGTCATGGCGACTTCCATGATCGGGTCAGAGATCCACGCGAGGCTTCCGCTGACTGTGCGAGCGATCTGCACGTCCATACCGGTGGTTGTACTTGCCAGAGCGCAACTCTGGATGCGAGGCCCACAACCAGCAAGGGAGCAAGGTGCTGTCCATCACCTACTGTGTACGGTCGTCGAGCTCATCCGCGGGCGGCACATACTTTTTCAGCACTTTCCCTAATACTAATAGTGGTGTCACTACCGTGACCACCCGGCTGATCGGCGGCTGGGTCACGTCATACAGTAGGTCTCCGCCAGCTCCACCTGGACTTGGTTCCGACGCATGTACGTCAATGTTACGACTACAGGTCGATACAGTCCCAGGATCGGCGGCCACAAACGTTCCTCACTCGCCACTTCGCTGTGAATCATCGCGCACAGGTCCACGATCTCTTCCTGAAAAATCCAGTGGTATGGTACACAGTCGACGGCCCGTTTGTGTGAGATTGAGCGTGGAACCCAATTATTTCAACAAACGGGCCGTGGTTCATGCCGACACGCCGGACAGGTGCCAGTTTATCGGTCGTGAATAAGCCTCACGGTTCAAATGTTTAGAAGTGTCGCACTGATCCTACACGCTACAATCAGAAAGAACTACGATGACACTCTCCCATTGTCAACCGGGGATCGTGCACTCGGTCGCCACCAGAGGCTCCAGGCACCTATGCCTCCCCTTCATGCTGTTAGTTGCGCTCCTCTGCGCAGCATGCAGCAGCACCGCTCCGGAAGTGATACCGAACGCGCCGAGCACCTCCACGATGACGTCTGCGACAACGACACCTAACGGGTCGTTAGGTCACGTTGGCCGCGGTAGCATCACGGCGGATCCGCAGGTGCCGGGCGGCTGCAGCAGCACGTTCCACATCGAGGGCAACGTGGACGATCTGCCATCAGCAGACAGAACACTTTGGGTAATCAAGCTCAACGACGCCAACCCCGACCAGGGAGATCCAAACCCTCTGCACTTTCCCAAGTCAAGGATTGATCGTCGTACCGGCCAGTTCTCCCTGGACGTTCCATCCAGCACCCCGGCCGGGTATCAGAGCACTGGCAAGTACCTATTAGCAGTAGCGAACCAAGCGGCGGACGAAGAACTACAATCGAGCTACGAGTCCGACGTAAGCAAAGACAAATCCTATGCCGACGGCAAACGAGTACATCTTCCCGCCGGCGCAGACGCCATCGCGATGAGTAACACCGTCGAACAGCACTGCTGACCACACCTGGCCGACGCGAAGTCCGCGCTACTCCGGCACCCGCGGAGCAGCTCGACCACGCTTCGGCGGGCACTCCAGTTCCGGACGAGACGCTGCCGCTGACGGCTGGGGCGGTGAGGTGCCGGCTGCCAGCCCGCTTAGCAGGTGCCCAAGCAGCATGCGCCGGAACCCAGGACGCTTCGATCAGCTCGTCGACGACCGCAGCTGCCTGCCGCACTTTTCCGGGTGAGTCGGGTCGGGTGCCACGCGCGCGTGAGGCGCGGTCGGCGACGGGGATGGCTGACGGCTACGGCGGATTGTAGGTCGCCGGCGGGGCGGCGTGTCGCGTTGATCCTAGGGGTTGCTGGTTGGGTTGTGGGTCCAGCCGGTCGGGCGCACGGTGTGCGGGACGCTGACCGGTGCGGGCCTGGCCCGGGTGTGGCACCACGCCCGGGCGCACCGGTTGTTCTCCGCGGCCCGGTGGTGTCCCCGCGAGTTCGGGTTGTTGCTGGCCAGGTTGGTCGTCACCCATCTGTTGGCGCCGGGGGCGCCGATCACCGTCGCGGTCGATGACACCGGAGTTCCGTCGGCGCGGGCGCAAGGTCCACGGGGCGGGGTGGTTCCACGACGGCTCCGCCGCCGGCACGGTCACGCTGGGGTTCGGCAACAACTGGGTGGTCGCGGCGATCATCGTGACCCTGCCGTTCGGGTCCCGCCCGGTGGCGCTGCCGGTGCTGGCCGCTCTCGCGGTCAAGGGCGGTGATCGGTCGACACCCAACCTGGCCCGGGACCTGGTGGACGCTGTGGACGAGCGGTTTCCCGACCGCGGGATTCAGGTGGTCGCCGCTCCCTCCTACGGCTGTGGTGCGGTCGCCAAGCTCGGCCACGACAGGACCATGACCACCCGCGCCCGCTCCACCGCGGTATTCCACGAGCTCGCCCCACCGCGTACCGGCAAACGGGGCCGGCCGCGGCTCACGGGCGACCGGATCGGCACCCCCACCCAGCTCGCCACCTCCACACCCTGGAGGACCGTGTTGGTCACCCGCTACGGCACCACCGCAGCAGCGGGTGATCGCCGAACGGGTCTGCCTGTGGTAGGAGCACCTGGCGCACCGACACCGTCCGCGTTATCCTCCTGCGCGATACCCGGCGCACCACCACCCCGACCGGTGGCTACGACATCGCGCTGGTCACCACCGACCTCACCTCGCCACCCGAGCAGATCATCACCCGCTACGCCGCCCGGTGGGCCATCGACACCATGTTCTTCGACGTCAAAAACATCCTCGGCGTCGGCCAAGCCCGCAACCGGGTGCCCAAAGCCGTCGAACGCACCGTCGCGTTCGGGCTGTTCTGCCACACCCTGCTCATCATCTGATACGCCCTGCACGGCCACCCCACCGCCGACACCGCACACCGCCGGGCGACCGCGCCCTGGTACCGGACCAAGACCGAACCCTCCACCCTCGACATGCTCACCACACTCCGCCGCCAGCTCATCACCACCCGATTTCTCCCAGAAGCCCCCCGACCAGCCACAACCCAAGAAATCCTCGAGGTCCAGCACGCCTGGGCACTAGCCGCCGCATCACTGCGAAAGTCGAGGGGAGACGGCAGCTGCGGAAATTGCCGAGGACGATATTAGTGTCCCGCTCGCGGACTTCGTCGCCAAGTTGGGCGCTGACTCGCCCTGACATATGCCGCCTGTTCCGGGGCCAGCGCGTCGAAACGGCCCGTGGCGGTGCGGCCCTGTCGCCGGTGAGTACCGCGCGGCCACGGGATATCAGCTCGCCGACCGTCCGGCGGTCCCGCCCACCTGTCGTCGTCGAGGTCGCGGTGGTCTCGACCCAGGCCTGGCACGGAGTCCCATCGCACGTCAACGTCAGCAGGTGCCGCCACCAGCCGGTACACCTACCTGGCACCGGTCGATCTCCGGTAAGATCGCTGCTGAACTCCGCTTGGTACGGGCCTCACATCAAGGCCGGCCCCCGCTCCCAGGCCGGGACCACGGTGGCTGTCAGATCAACGTGGGGTGCCCGAAGCGGTTGACGCGGATCGACCGCGAAGATCTGCGGGGACCACGTCGCCGGTGCACCGTCGAGGTAGGTGGGGACCGGCCGAAGATCGGCGACGTTCTTGATCATCGCAAATGGGCCGCCTGCCGAGTGCGCTGTGGCTTCGGCCTCTGGTCGGCCACCGGTGAGCACGAAAGCGGGGAGCTCGGCCACTCCACCTGAGAGGGTCGCGATCCGCTGGCACGGCATGAGCGGTGCAACTGGCCAATCGAGCAGAGCAGGCGCATTGGCGGAATACACCGATGTGAAGGGAACCAGCTGGGGTACCCGGGGTACGGTCACGCTGATCCAGGAGGTCGGCGGACCGTCGGTGAGCTGTGCCCTCACCCGGACGGCTACGGCGCCCCGCGACGCGTCGGGCACCGGGAGCCGAATGTCGCGCACGCGGTCTGTCAGTCCCAGTTCGATCGCGGTCGTGGGCTCGAAGCCGCCGCCGGCCCGCTGGGTGCCGAATTCCACGACCACGGCGACGGAGCCGGCACCACCGGCCGTGACGACCACCGGACTCGACCCTGTCTGGGCTGCCGCCGGCAGGGGATACCAGCCGGTCATCAACTGTCCGGACTGCCCGTCGACGGCCTGCCATTGGTGGGCGGTCGGGATGTCGTACGGGTTGGCGTACTCAGCTGACGTCACACCCTGCCGGATGCCGCCTGCATGGGTGGCCACTCCGGCCGTGCCCGAAGCGGCCTCGAGGACGCCGGCCGCGGGCGACGGCTCGAGCTGTAGTGCCGTTGCGAGGCCGCACCGGCCGCCGGTCAGGCTGGCCAGGACATCCTTCCCAACGGTGTAGCCGCTGGTAGTCGAGACCGCCCGGACCAGCCCGTAGGTCTGTACGACGAGCCCACCGGTGAGGAACACGAACAGCACGAGCGCCGTGGACGGAAGCACGCGCTGCAGCGTCGGTCCCCAACTCGGCGCCAGCATGAGGGCGAACCCCGCGACCGTACAGACGGCACCGAACGCGAGAGCGACCGGCCAGAGCGGCACCCCTCGCAGGGCCGGCGGGACACCGCCCCACGGAATGCCCTCGGCGGACGGGAACCACCAGGACACCGCTCCGAACAGCGCGACCGCGCCCACGAACCCGATGCACCCCAGGAGCAGCGCACGGCCTGCGACGGATCGAACCCCGCGGACGCCGACCCAGGCCAGCAGGACCACCATCACGGTGACGCACGCGGCGAAGGTGCCGAAATGATGGGTCCACTTGGTCGGGGTCAGCGCCAGTGCCGCCAGCCCGAGCGCTGTCAGTAGGACGAACCGCCTGGTAGCTCCGCTGTGGACACCCCCGATCCGGACACCTCCGACCCGCCAGGGCAGGGCCAGGAGGGCCAAGGTCGCCAACGCCAGCAGCATCAACAGCACCGGAACTCGACGGCCGAAGGACCCCTCGACATCGGGGGTGCGGAGCAGCCTCTGGTACCGCGTGAGTTCCTGGTACCACGGGAGATTGGGGCCGATGAACGCGCGTACGTCGGTTCCGGCCTGGAGCGCGGCGGGCGTCTGGTCGACGAACATCACCAGCAACGCGATGAGCCCAACCCCGGCGGCCACTCCCACCACCGGGAGCCAGCGCAGGTCCTCTCGGGCCTTCAGCATGCGCACGATCGGTCCGATCGCGACGACGAGGACGAGCGGAGCGATCAGTCCGGTGGGGGCGACGGTCACCGTCATCACGGCGACGACGGTGCCGATCGCGACCGGGAACAACCGCCGGGTCGTCACGCCCCGCTCGACGCAACACCAGGTCAACAGCATCCCGACCACGACGTAGGGCTCCGACCGCAGTCCGTTGCAGTACGGCAGCCACGCGCTGAGGAACGCGACGGCGGCGAGCCCCGTCAGCCATCGACAGCGTTTCGCGACCGGCAGGATGCGCGGTAGTACGAGCCGGCTCAGGAGCAGCCACGACAGCACACCGAGCGCGACGCCCGGGATGCGAAGCCAGAGCAACTCCGTACCGGCCTGGGTCCATAGGCGGAATCCGTCGTAGAAGGAGCCGAACGGCGCCTCCGGCGAGTTCAACCAGTGGTGGTACCCGCCGACGTATCCCGAGCGCGCTGCATCGGCCACCATTGTCGTGGTGTAGCCGTCGTCGACCGTCATGGGACCGATGAGCGTCCAGACGGCGAGAACCCCGACCACCAGGGCGTCGAGAGCCCGCGCAACAGCGAGGCGAGCCGGCCACAGCCGGACGGTTCGGGAGCCGGGGGCCCGTCGATCCGCAACGGCGACTGCCGCCACCGACCCCACCAGACACACTGCCGCCGCCACTCCGATCCCGATCTTCGTCGACGTCGGTGATGTCTCGAATCGGGTGTCGGCGACGAGCCGGGCGGACAGGCCCGCACTCGATGCGTCTGCGGCGAGGCCGGAGAAGAACCCGGCGACCTCCGGCCGGTGGTCGCCCTCCCACTCGGCCAGCACCACTGCCCCCGCCGTCACGGAGCTGCGCTCCGCAGTCAAGGTGACCGTGAAGTCGCACGGCAGTTCCACGCGGGAACGAGACAGCAACGTCCGCCCGAGTAGCACGACGTCCACCCGGTTCTCGACCGTGCCGATCCACAGGCCGGTAGGCGACTGTCCCGCGGCAGCCGGACTCGACGTAGCGGTGCTGAAGATCGCCGCTGCCGCACCGGCGGCATTCGTCTGCGCACACCCGACGGTCACGGTCAGGGAGACCGGACGGTAGCTGCTGAGCGGGACCGCCGTCGCCACGATGGCCTGGTCGAGGTTCCAGCTGTAGGTCAACACCCGCTGTTCGACGGGTGCGAAGACGAACAGCACGGCGAGGATCGCGCTGAACGCCCCGAGAAGGCCGGCGAGCCGGACCGCTGTCCGGGGGCGCGAGGCTTCGGGCCGTGAGTGGCGTCCGGTCGCACTGGGGGCATGCCTACCGTCGGACCGATGCCGCTCCGACCGTCTCGAGGCCACAGGCCGTGTGGCCGAAACACTGTTCGCACTCACGGTGTGGAGATCTGCTTCCAGCCCTCGCGGCTACTAGGATGGGGAGATGAGGCTGGGCGTCGCGGCCGCGCTGCCACAACCGTCAGCGACGATGCAGGAGCACTATCACCTGCCGAATTCGGAGCGAACGGGAACGCCACCGCGGCGAGCGCCGCGACCAGGTCCAGGACCCGATCGCGTGCGAGCTCACCGTCGTGGCTGTCCTGAGCAGTGCGGTCCTGTTGCTCCTGGCCGTCCGATCGAGGTATGGATACCGACTGCGCGGTCGAGAGCACGGCGGCATCCTAGCCCTGATGATTCACGAGGTCCCGCGAAGGTGCCAATCTGTTCGCCTGGCCGTTCACGCGAGACGGACCACTGCCAGCGCCGCCGCCGGCATCCCCCGGCGGATCATCTCCTTGACGTCGAGAAATGCGTTGTGGGTGTGCACGATCTCGATGTAGTCGAACTTCGGATCCCAGGTACACCGCCAGTCGTTGCGCTCTACGCTGAGGTCGAACGGAGGCCGCCACGACCCGGCCAGCTCCTTCTCCACCCGGATATGCACTGGCCCATCCCCATAACGCCCGGGTGGCGCCAACACCGTCGCTGCCGCCACCCGGCCGGTCACCCTACCCGCACCCTGCACAACAAACCCCTCTCCCTGGACCACGGCGAGGCCGGAGGACAGGCACCCACCCGACCCCGCCGTGAAGCGGACTTCGCTTCTCAGGTCCGACGATCCCCGGTGATGGTCGAGACACCGAACCGCTCGACACATACCGTGACCGGCGGATATGCGTGTTGCTCATTTCGGCAGTTCCAGGGCTCGATCGCCGGTAGACTCCGAACCCACTCCGAACCCTCGGTGACCACGAAGGAAGAAACGGTGCCCAAACAGCCGAATCGGAAGATGTGCGACCGTTGCGGGAGCATGCTCGCCCGCGACAACTCAGGGTGGCTGTGTAACCCGTGCGGGCGAAGCGCGATAACGGACGCTGCGGCAGCGCCGGCACATCCGGCGGCTTTCTGGGAGCACCCGAAGATCGAGGCAGCGCTGTCAGCACGGCACTTCGGTCACCTGATGTGTTCGTACCGGCTGGCGCATGATCCGCCTGTCACTCAGGCGCAGATCGGGCACTGGTTGGGTTTGACGCAAGGCCAGGTGAGTCGCCTCGAGCGGAGCACGTCGCCGGTCCGAGACCTTGGCCGCCTGGACCGCTGGGCTCGCGCGATACACGTTCCCCCTGACAAGCTGTGGTTCCAACTCGACCCGTATTCCGCCGACACATCGCAGGAGCCACAGGCCGCGTCTAGTCTCCTGTCGATCGCGGACCCAGGAGGTGAAGACGTGCGGCGACGCAAGTTGCTCCGGGCGGCGGTGCGGGGCGTTGTCACGCTCGGCGCGTTGGGGGGACATTCGAGCCCGTCCACAATGGTCGGTAGCGCCGTGTCGTGTGTCACTGAACGCGACTGTTCCGAGTGGCTCGCATGGGAGTTGTGGCGAAGTGGTGAGTCAGCGCTGCATGTGAGCGATCTACCGCTTTCCATCGCGCGCTACCTCGGACTGCTGGAATGTAAGGGACAGCTGACTTCTCAGCTCAGCCGAATTTCTCCTGAGGGCCAGATCCTTTGTGACCAGAATGGCTATTGTACGCTCAGCCATGCGGGGCTGATCGATTTCTACATCGCACAGCGGATATTTTTCTCAGTCAGTGCAGGTCAGAGCCGGTTACTCGCGACGGCTCAGACCAGGCATGCCACTGATCTCATCATTCAACAGTTCGTGCAACGCCATGAACCAAGCGCGAAGCACCTGAGCGGCTGGATGAACGGCAGCGCCAATCCGGTGCTTCGGGTTAACAGTGCGGGAATACTTGCCAAGCTCGGCGGGCTCGACCTGGCCGACTCCGTAGTGAAGACCCTGCACACCGACCAAGACAACCGGCAGCTCTATCTCACCGCCGTAGCCAGTCGAGTATTAGCCATGGAATGGCAGCAGTCAGCGCAGTTCGTCGCGAGGGTCGAGACCGGAGTGGCCGCCGGTTTGGCATTGACGGCCGCCCAGGTCGCCGAGCTGACAGTTGAACTCACCAACCCTCGCGACAGCGCGGCCCGCTGGTGCAGCGTCGTTCTACTCGGTTCATCATCGAACGCCATGAGCAACGGCACCCGTTCGGCGCTCTACCAAGCGCTGCGTAACGAGCCGTGCCGCGAGAATCTGCGGACTATCGGCAAAGTGCTCGCTGGCGGCTGTCCGTTGGGTGGCTAGACCTATCCATGAAAGGGAACCGTGCATATCATCTCGGTCATGCCTGGCGAAGAAGTCATGGAAAGCTTAGCGCGGCAGCTCGTGGAGCAAGAAATCGTGAACGGTGCTGTCGTTTCTCTGATCGGTGCAATTGATTCATGTTGCATTAGCAACATGTCGAAGCGCGACGCTACCGACGACATACTCACCGAATACGAACAGCCATGCGAGCTATCCGGCACAGGTGAGATCGTGGATGGCAAGCTGCACCTGCACTGCGTGCTCGGCACTGAGGGAGATGGCGCGCTCAGCGGCCACCTACACTGGGCTCGGGTGGAGACGCACTTTGTTCGAGCCTACGTCGTCGCCTCCGACTGAGGTCCTCTATGACGGACTGGCCAGCGACGGGCGGGGCCTCTTGCAGGGCCTCTCTGCCCACGCACCGGCAGTTCGGCTTCCCGCAACGGCGCCCGCTGCCCACACTGAGGCCGAATGATCATGAAACACCAGGGCCAAGTCGGTTGGTGTCCGACCCTCAGCGCGGACGCACAACGCGAGCCGCTGCACCCCAACTTCGGCCACGAGACTCCGCGTATGCAGGCAGCTTACCGAGCGGCCAGCTCAGCCCAAGCTCAGCCCGCTTCGAGCATGGCGCTTCGGGATAACCAACATGGACAGACAAGCGCGCAACTCAGTTCTCATTGGCTGGCGCGAACCGGAGCGGTGGAACGTCGTATAGCGCGGGCTCATGGGTTAGCTGCATGACGGGACTGGTCACCTCAATGACGAGCATCTCGATGAGGAACTGGACCTTGGCGTCGAGTAGATGGCTGGTGTAGCCGGTCGCGCTCAGCGCCTTGAGGCCGACCGAGACATGAATGTGCGGTGCGACTTCGTAGCTCGCCTCGTCGTGCCTCGTCGTAGGCAAGAGTGCCATCCCGAACGCCTCGACATTGGCTCGCTACTCGCGCCCTGGAGCGTCTTCAGCAGCTCTCGGAGATCGTCCGTGGATTCTTCGGCGACCCCTCACTGGCCTACATCGGAATGTGATGGAACTCGCTAGGCCAGTTTCTCAGTATACCAAGCAGGTGTTTGCCTGGTGCGTGCTCGCCACCGATGGCGCACAACGCGGCATCGACAAACTCGCAATCGCCTGGAACCAGGTCGCCCAGAAGACCACGGATCAGCTACAGGCGATGCTCCAGGACTTACAGCACTGGGAGGTCGACGATGATCCAGCTGGCCTCCAGCTGCCCCGAGCTAAGTGTCACGACGACAAGACAATCGTTGTGTGGACCCGAGCTAACTCCACCGATCACATGCAGAGACCTGTGATCACGTAGGCACGACCGACAGATCGGCGTCATCACGCGGGGTGGACTCATCCAACTCGTTGTCTTCGTCCGGATTGGAGCCAGTGTGCTCCAGGGCTGAGAGGTCTCGGACCAGGTGGCCTTCTTGGTCGAATGGTCATAGGTAGCGCGCAGCACCGAGGAGGTCGCAGTATTTGAGGCTCCGGTACGACGGCATCCGCAGCCCTAGTATCTACCGAGTCAGCTAGGCCGCTCCACGCATGTGCCCGTGGCTGACCCCGGCGGCGCACTGCACTCGAAAATCCTGTGGTCAGCCCAGCGGTACCCCGAGTCGTTCGTTATGAGCCAGGAGCGGGGCGAGCCCGGCTTGAAGCCGCACCCCACGCTCACCTGCCAGGGATCACCGGGGACTACTCGCTTGGTGAAGACAGCCTCGTTCTGGCCAGTGACGTGCCAGTCGGTGAACCCTTCGCGGTTCCCCGAGGCAGTGTGGGCGTACACGCCGGTGACCGCCAGGCCGTCGGCGCAGACGATGGTGCCTCCCACTTCCAACAGGGGCCTTGGCTTGAAGAACAGGAAATATACAACAAGGGCCGCCGCGACGAGTATCGCAACTGCTACCACGAGGGCAACGCTACCGCCGTTCTTGATGTGGACGCCGCCCCCAATGTTGACGAAGCTGTCACGTCCGGAGCGGACGGAGCGGGGTGGGTCCGGCGTTGCGGGCGGAGGTTGGGGAGCCTGGGTGAGCGTGTGCTGGCTCTGGCTGAACCCCCAAAGGGCGGACAGGCCAGCGCCTACCGTTGACACGACGGCTACGATCGCGGAAACGATTTGCGAGGCGTTGACTGGGTCCTTAGTCGTGGCGAGGAAGATCAACGTGCCGACTGCCGCCGCGAGCAGAACGAGCGCTGCGGCTATGCCAATCAACATTCGAGTGGTGCTGCTCATTCACGAGCACCTCGAACGTTTGCGGCTCCGTGCAAACCGAGAGGCGCGCTCAGGTCTGGCTAGGCGTTGAGTAGGCGTCGATGACGTGGATGAAACGCTGGTCGTCCGTTGTGGAGCGCAGCCGTGCAACAGCCCACAGAAGCACCTCGTCATTGTCGTTGATCGCGAATCCGTGTACGGGAAGTTGTCAATCACATGCATCACTTCGACTGACCATTGGTTGAGCCATCAAAGTTTCAGTAGGGGGGCCCGGGCGGGCCGGGCACACGGCTCTTCTGGTCGCCACTTCACTGAGGGTAACGGTGCCCGCCAACGATCACACCGCCGCCGTTACCCCAACCCTTCAGCAGCCTCGGTCCACGCCTGCAGTCGCCGCCAGCACGTCGTCCCGAAGCAACCGACGAGGTCACGGGGCAGCTGGTTCCAGCCGATGCCGGTCTTGAGCACGAACACGATCCCGGCCAGCCCTGCGCGGCGTTGTGGGGCTTGCCACCGGGGTACAGGCGCCGGCGCGGCGGCAGCAACGGCTCCACCCGCTCCCACAGCGTGTCCGGCGCAAGATCCTCGATCACGCAGCGCATCCTCGCGAACACCATCGGGTGCCCCCACTAGTGCGGCACCGCGTTAGAGGGCTTAGACGGCAGGACCGTCATGATCGAGTCAAGTCTGGTGCTCGCGGGTCGGATGCGATGGGCGTAGCGTGGGTGGCGCCCGCACCACAGCGCAACGACAGCGCATCTGACGCGCACATACGCACTTCGCGTCCTGGTCAACACATCTAGGCGTAGCGGGTGGTGGCGGTCGGCCACACTGACCGCGGGTCCCTGCGCGAGCCTGCCCGAGAACAGGAGCCAACGACGGCATGCATAGTCGGGATGGGGCGAAGCCCGGCTAGGGTGTGTCTGCAGGATCTTGATGTTCGGGTGCGGTAGATCTTCTCCATGTTTGATCGTCATGATCTGACCGACGCTGAGTGGGAGCGTCTGGAGCCGTTGCTGCCGGATCGGACGCCGCGTCGGGGTGGGCGGTGGACCGATCACCGGCCGGTGGTGAACGGGGTGTTGTGGCGGACCCGGACGGGGGCGCCGTGGCGGGATCTGCCGGCGTTCTACGGGAACTGGAAGACGGTGTACTCGCGGCATCGTCGCTGGTCGGGTGATGGCACGTGGGAGGAGGTCCTGGACCGGCTGCGGGCGGGGTGTGACGGCGACCAGGGCGGGGAGTGGACGGTGGGGGTCGACTCGACGGTGGTCCGGGCGCATCAGCACGCCGCGGGGGCGCGTCATGAGCCGCCCAAGGATATCCCGGCGGAGCGGCTGGCGCCGTGGCTGCCCGAGCCGGTCGGGGATCCGCCGGCCGAGACGTCGGTTGCCCCCGAGCCGGTCGTGGAACCACCGGACCCGGACCCGGTCGCGGTCGCGGATGCGGGCGGGTCGGTCGTTCCGGTCCCGGCGGGCCTCACAGGGGGCTGGGTCGAATTACAAGAATTCGGCGGCCGAGGCGGTGACTGGGACGGTTGCGGCCGAGCCGGGTGCCGAGCCGGGTGCCGAGCTGGTGGTGCGCGACCGGGAGGGGTTGGGGCGCTCCCGCGGTGGGTTGAGCACGAAGATTCACCTTGTGGCCGACTCCCGGTGCCGGCCGCTGGCCCGTGGGATCACCGCAGGTCAGCGTCATGACTCGGTGGCGTTCGAGCGGTTGATGGGTCAGCTGCGGATCCGCAGGCTCGGGCGTGGCCGACCGCGGACCCGCCCTGGTCGGCTGTTGGCGGACAAGGCGTACTCGAACCGGGGGATCCGTGCTCACCTGCGGCGGCGCAGGATCAAGGCGACGATCCCGGAGAAGAGCGACCAGCTCAAGGCCCGCGTCAAGAAGGGCTCTCGTGGTGGGCGACCGCCGGTGTTCAACACCGAGGCCTACAAGGACCGCAACACCGTCGAACGCGCCAACAACAAGCTCAAGGGCTTCCGGGCGGTGGCCATGCGCACCGACAAGCGCGAGTTCGTCTTCCGGGGCACTCGCGTTGCTGACAATTGCCTCCACACTCATGGCGGACTTCGACGGCGCAAGTACTGTTGCTTAGGCGGCGATGCATGTCGCCATCGCTCCGATTGTCGTGGTCGGTCTCGAGGTGATGTGGCGCAGGCTGGTCCGGCAGCGAGCGGCCGCGTGATCCGATCGTGCTGCAAACGGACACGGCCACGCACCGAGTTGATTCTCGGGCGTGGCCGTTCCTTGAGTCGATCAGACGCCGGCGGCCGCCTGGACGCGCTCTGTCTCCGCTGATACCGGCACCGCGTTGTTAAGCGCATGGATCGGTTCGTGCGCCGTCATGTCCGGTTCGACCGCACTCGGCTGCGCGGCGTCGCCACTAAAGGCCGCTCAGATCACCATGGCTGCCCGCACGTCCGTCACCGCCGCTTCACCACCGGACCCTTCGGATGTGACCCGCCCCGCGGCCAGCACGTAGTACCGCCCGGCCGCGTCGAGGGCGAAGCCGACGTGCTGCTCGACGAGCAGTACCGAGAGTCCGCCGCGGGCGCTCAGCGTGAGGATCGTCTGCTCGATCTCGGCCACCACCGACGGCTGGATGCCCTCGGTCGGCTCGTCCAGGATGAGCAGGCGCGGCTCGGTGATCAACGCCCGGGCGATCGCGAGCTGCTGGCGCTGCCCCCCGGAGAGCAGCCCGGCGCGCCGATCGAGCAGCGTCGTCAGTGCCGGGAACATGTCCAGCGCCTCGGCGACGAGGGCGGGCCCCCGCGCCCGACCGTCCGCCACCAGCTGGAGGTTCTCCGCCGTGGTCATCTGCCCGAACGACTGCTGACCCTGCGGGACGTAGGCGAGCCCGCGCCGGACGCGCTGGTGCGGTGGGAGTGCGGTGACGTCCTCGCCGTCGAGCAGGACCCGTCCGGAGTGCACCGGCAGCAGACCCACCGCGGCGCGCAGCAGCGTGGTCTTCCCGGCGCCGTTGTGACCCATCACCGCGGTGACGCCGCCCGGTGGGACCTCCACGGTCACCCCGTGGACGACGGCGGTGCGGCCGTGCCCGACCTCGAGGTCGATCATCTTCAACATCAACGACCATCCCCGGCGTCGGTGAACACGGCCTCGGCCTCGGCGGCGCTGTGCCCGGGCCCGAGGTAGACCTCCTGCACCCGCGGATCGGCCTGCACCTGCGCGACGTTCCCCTCGGAGAGCACCGACCCCGCGTGCAGGACCGTGACCGAGGACGCGAAGGCGCGCATGAAGTCCATGTCGTGCTCGACGACGACGACTGTGTGTTCCTCGGCGATGCGTTGCAGGAGCTTCCCGGTCTCGTCCTTCTCCTGCGCGCTCATGCCCGCCACCGGCTCGTCGAGCATCAGCAGTTGCACGTCCTGCACCAGCAGCATCCCGATCTCCAGCCACTGCTTCTGGCCATGCGCCAGGGTGCCGGCCGGGGCGTCGGCCAGCTCGGTGAGCCGGACGGTCTCCAGTGTCGCGGCGACCTCTTCCGGCACGCCGGGGCGGCGACGGAGCAGCGACAGGGCGCGGCGGCGCGAGCCCGCGGCGATGTCGAGGTTCTGCAGCACGGTCAGGCCTTCGAAGACCGTGGCGGTCTGGAACGTGCGCCCGACGCCCAGGCGCGCGATCTGGTGCACCTTGCGACCGAGCAGCGACTGCCCGGCGAACTCTACGGCCCCGGTGGCCGGCACCAGGCCGGACACCGCGTCGATCAGGGTCGTCTTGCCAGCGCCGTTGGGCCCGATGAGGAACCGCAGGTCGCCGGGCAGCACGACCAGATCGACGTGGTCGACGGCCACGAACCCGTCGAAGCTGACCGTGAGGCCGGTGACCTGCAGGTAGTCGGCATCCATCAGTTGCCTCCGCTGGGGGCCGGCAGGGGTGCGGTGGGGCTCGGCGTGCGAGGGCGGCGGAGACGGTCGCCGAAGCCGCGCCACCCGCCGGACAGCGATGCCAGCCCACCCGGCAGGAACGCGATGACCAGCATGAACAGGAAGCCCTGCAGGTAGATCCAGCCGGACGGGATGGCCTCGGACAGGGTGGTCTCGGCCCACGCCACGGCGATCGCCCCGAGTACCGGGCCGAGTAGCGTGGTGCGGCCACCGATCGCCACCCCGATCAGCAGCCCGATCGAGGGAACGATGCCGACGTCGTTGGGCGAGATGATCCCGACGATCGGGACGAACAGCGCCCCGGCGACGCCGGCCATCACGGCGGCGATCATGTAGGCGACGGTCTTGATGTTCGCCGGGTCGTAGCCGAGGAAGCGCACCCGCTCCTCGGCGTCCCGGCACGCCACCAGCAGCTCGCCGTAGCGGCTGACCATCAGCTGGCGGGCGACCGCGACCATCACCAGCAGTGTCGTCGCGGCGATGAAGAACAGCATCTGCTTGTTCACCGGGTCGTTCAGGGCGAACCCGAAGAACCCCCGGAAGTTGTTCAGCCCGGTGGAGCCGCCGGTGCCGGTCGGGTTGCCGATCAGCAGGATCGCGAACGCGGCGGCCAGTGACTGGGACAGGATCGCGAAGTACGCCCCGCGCACCCGGCGGCGGAACGTCGCGAGACCCAGCAGCCCGGCGGCGAGCGCGGGTACCAGCAGGATCGCCACCACCGTGACCAGCGGTGAGCGGAACGGCTCCCACCAGCCCGGCACGCCGTCCGAGGAGATCAACGCCATGAAGTCCGGCACGCCGCCGGGTCCGGCGTCGGCCAGCTTGAGGTGCATCGCCATCAGGTAGGCGCCCAGACCGAAGAACACCCCCTGCCCGAGCACCAGCATCCCGCCGCGACCCCAGGCGAGCCCGATCCCGACCGCGACCATGGCGTAGCAGAGGTACTTCGCGAGCAGCCCGAGCCGGAACCCGGACAGCGTCGCGGGTGCCACCACGAACAGCACCAGCACACCGATCGCGAAGCCGCCGAGCACGGCCCATCGGTTGGACAGCAGCTTCGTCATGCCAGGCTCCTCGACCGGACGACGTAGATGCCCTGCGGGCGTGCCTGCAGGAACGCGACGATCAGCGCGAAGACCAGCACCTTCGCCAGCGAGGCGGTGGTCGAGTACTCGATCCAGGACTGCACGATCCCGAGCACGAACGCCGCGATCACCGCACCCCTGATCTGCCCGATACCGCCGACCACCACGACCAAAAAGGCGTCGACGATGTAACTGGTGCCCAGGTTGGACGAGATCGAGCCCATCAGCGTCAGCGCCACCCCGGCGACTCCCGCCAGGCCGGAGCCGATGAAGAAGGTGAGCCGGTCGGTGGCACGGGTCGAGATGCCCGAGCTCTCGGCGAGTTGGCGGTTCTGCACCGTCGCCCGGACCCGCCGGCCCAGTGGCGTCAGCTTGAGCACCGCGGTGAGTGTCACGACCGCAACGATCGCCAGCACCAGGATGAACAACCGGGAGCGGGGGAAGGAGAAGCCGAGCACCTCGACCGGCCCGGAGAGCCAGCTCGGTGCGGCGACATCGACGCCCGCGGTGCCGAACACGTCCCGGGCGAGCTGCTGGAGCACCAGCGAGACCCCCCACGTGACGAGCAGGGTGTCCAACGGCCGGTGGTACATCCGGCGCAGCAGCGTCATCTCCAGCACGACGCCGAGCAGGCCCCCGATGACGAAGGCGATCGGCAGCGACACCATCAGCGACAACCCGGCCGACCCGAGCACCTGCTGCGTCACGTACGCGGTGTAGGCGCCGGCCATCATGAACTCGCCGTGCGCCATGTTGATGACGCCCATCTGGCCGAACGTCAGGGCCAGCCCGAGGGCGACCAGCAGGAGGACCGATCCTCCGCTGAGTCCGTTGAATATCTGGGTGACCACGATCTCCACGCCGATCGCCTCCTGCGTCGGGGGATGGGGGACGACCGTGACCGGCCGGGGATCGCTCCGCGGCCGGTCACGTGATGCTCAGCCGCCCAGTCCGGTGGCCCAGGGGTAGCTCGATCCGGTCAGGAACGGATCCGGCTCGATCGGCGCTCCGGAGGAGTACACCGTGTAGATCAGGCCGTCGGGGCCGATCTCGCCGATCAGTGCGGTCTTGGCGATGTGATGGTTGTCGCCGTTGACGGTGACGGTGCCCTCCGGGGCCTCGAAGCTAACCCCGCCCGCTGCCGCCTGCACGGCGGGTACGTCGAACGACCCGGCCTTCTCGACCATGCCCTTCCAGAGGTAGAGCGAGGTGTAGGCGGCCTCCATCGGGTCGGAGGTGACCCGGTTCGGCCCGTAGACGGTCTTGAAGTCCGCGACGAACGTCTTGTTGGCCGGGGAGTCGATGGTCTGGTAGTAGTTCCAGGCCACAGGCTGGCCGAGGATGTTGTCGATGCCGATCCCGCCGACCTCCTCCTCCGCGATCGACACGCTCAGCACCGGCATGGCGTCCGCAGTGAGGCCGAGGTTCTTGTACTCCTTGAAGAATGCGACGTTGGAGTCGCCGTTGAGGGTGTTGAAGACGGCGTCGGCGTCGGCGTCGCGGACCTTGGCGACGATCGTGGCGAAGTCGGTGTAGCCCAGCGGGGCGTACTCCTCGCCCTTGATCTCCATGCCGTTCGCGGCAGCGTAGGCTTTGATGATCTTGTTAGCGGTCTGCGGGAAGACGTAGTCGCTGCCCACGAGGAACAGGCTCGTGGCGCCTTGCTGCTTGAGGTAGTCCAGTCCGGGGACGATCTGCTGGTTGGTCGTGGCGCCGGTGTAGAAGATGTTCTTCGACGCCTCCAGGCCCTCGTACTGCACCGGGTAGAACAGCAGTGCGTTGTTGCCTTCGAAGACGGGCAGCATCGCCTTGCGCGAGGACGACGTCCAGCCGCCGAACACCGCGGCCACGCAGTCGCTGCGGATCAGCTTCTCGGCCTTCTCGGCGAAGACGGTGGGCTCCGACGCCCCGTCCTCGCCGATGATCACCAGCTGCTTACCGAGCACGCCGCCCGCACCGTTGATCTTGTCGGCGGCGAGCTGCAGCGAGTCAAAGACGGTGTTCTCGCTGATCGCCATCGTGCCGGAGCGTGAGTTGAGGAAGCCGATCTTCATTTCACTACCGGAGGTATCCACGCAGGATGCCGGGGCGGGTCCGGTGGCGGTTCCGGAGTCGACCCGTGAGCCGCACGCTGTGAGTGCGAGACCCAGGGACAGGAACACGGCCGTTGCGGCTGTTCGTCGCGTACGCGGTGAGCTCACGAGTTGTCCTTTCGCGATGCGATGAACCGCGGCCCCCGGGTTCCGCAGAGGCGGGCACGGCGCGGATGCCGGTGCCCGGTGGTTGAACGTTAGGAACGCTGTGTTGCAATCAATAACCAATCTAGTGAACAGCATGTGTCACTGGATCAGGTGGCACTAGCGGTTTCTGTCGATACTGACGGACTTTCTTGGCTGAACGCGCGCCTCGAACGAGGAGGTCCGTCAGCTCCAGTCGATCAGCTCGAACGCGGCGCGGAGCCGGGAACCGCGGCCGGGATGCCCCGCCGCCACCCAGGCGATCCGGCCGAGCAGGTGATCGCACGCGCCGCGGATCACCGCGCGGGGCTCGTAACCAGCGGGCGAGGAGCAGCGCGACCGTGTCGCCGATCTCGTCGGGATCTTCCCAACCCGCGCATCCGACGAGTCGTCCGGTCAGCTCGTTCAGCCGCCACGGGCCGTTGAGTGCTGCGGCCACGACGACGTGCGGGTCGGGGGTCACCGCGGGGCACCGTGCGATGGGACGGCGGCGGACGACCAGTGTTCCCGTCGGCCGCGCGCCGCCGGCAGATCGTTGCTGCCATGCGCGCGCGGGACGCCCTGCCGCATAGAGGTGGTGCACCCCGGGGTTGTCCCGGAGGAGCGAGACATACTCGCCGTCTCGTCCGCGCGCCGCCGCATCGTGGGCGAGGTTACCGTGGAGCCGGCAGATCTGTGCTGTGCCCGTAATCCCGCACGCGTGCCATCCGTGCGTACGCTCGCCGTCGACCCCGCGCGTCCGCATAGAACACGCGCGTGACCAGCCGGCACGCCAACCCGGGAGTGGTGTCATGACCGTCGTCCTCGTCCATGGCAATCCGGAAACCGCAGCCATCTGGGACCCTCTGCGCATCGAGTTGGGCCGCGACGACGTGGTCGCGCTCTCGCCGCCGGGGTTCGGTGCGCCCGTGCCCGACGGATTCGGCGCGACCGCCGACGACTACCTCGCCTGGTTGGTCGGCGAGCTCGAAGCGCTCGACGGGCCGATCGACCTGATCGGCCACGACTGGGGTGGCGGCCACGTCCAGCGGGTGGCGGCGTCGAGGCCCGACCTGATCCGCTCCTGGTGCACCGACACCGCCGGGGCCGCCGATCCCGAATACGTCTGGCACGACATGGCCCGGATCTGGCAGACGCCGGGGGAGGGCGAGGCATCGGTCGAGGCGATGATCTCGATGCCTCTCGAGGATCAGGCGGCGCAGCTCGTCGCCGTCGGCATGACCCCCGATGCTGCCCGGGCATGCGCCGCGGCGGTGGGACCCGAGATGGGTCGGTGCATTCTAGCGCTGTACCGATCGCCCGCCCAACCAGTGATGGCCGAGTGGGGACGCGAGCTCGAACAGGCCGAGTACCGGCCCGGGCTCGTCGTCATCGCGACGGCCGATCCGTTTACGGGCGGTGCGGCGCCGGCCCGTCGTTCAGCAGAGCGGTTCGGCGCGGAAGTGGCCGTGCTGGAAGGGCTCGGGCACTGGTGGATGCTGGAGGACCCAACTCGCGCCGCCGACGCCCTACGACCGTTCCTCGACGCCCCGGACTGATGCCAACACAACGTTAACCGCCGGTCAGTCCCCCCGGCCCGGGTCCCGCGACATGGTCACATGTCGCTGTTCGAGGACCGGCAGAATCGCGACATGTGATCATGTCGCGATTTCCCGTCGCCGGCCGCGGTAGGACGTCGAGTAGCCGGCCAGTTCGGCGGCCGCCCGCAGCGACAGGCCCCGTCACGCTCTGATCTCCCGCAGCCGGTGTCCGATCCCGGCGGTACCGTCGTCCACGTCCGAGCCTCGTTTCTCGGGCCGTTTCCCGGCCGTGACAGCGGTGCGGGGGGCGTTTCCGGTTCGTGCGACCTCACCGTAGCCCCGCGGGTACGGCGCCCTGAGTCAGCCAGCAACAAGCCACCCCGGCAGCACGACGACGCCCACGACACCGACCGCGATGGCCTTCATGCCGCGCTACCCACGACGCCGCAACGCTGGGTTGCGGACGGGCGACGGAGCGCCGTTGTCGTCGCGCAGGTTGGTCCAGGCGGTTTCCAGAGCGAGCGCGAGCGCGATCAGCGTCAGGAGCAGCATGGCCAGCACGTAGAACGACACCGCGTACGCGCTGCCGAACGCACCGGTCAGCGCGATGGACACGAGCGGGGCGATCCCGCCGCCGAAGACCCCGGCGATCTGGTAGCCCAAGGATGCGCCGCTGTAGCGCAGTTCGGTGGAGAAGAGTTCCGCGATGAACGCGGCCTGCGGCCCGTACATCGCGGCGTGGGTGATCAACGCGACCACGGTGGCGAGCACGATGATCGTGCTGGATCCGGTGGCGAGCAGCGGGAAGAACACGAACGCCCAGACCGCCGCGCTCACCGCGCCGATCGCGTAGACCGGACGCCGGCCGTAACGGTCCGACAGCGCGCCGAACAGCGGAATGAGGGCGAGCTGGCAGGCCGAGCCGATCAGTACAGCGGTGAGGCCGACGCCGCGCGGCAACCCCAGGTTGGTCGTGATGAACGTGAGGATGTAGAGGGTGAAGGTATAGAAGGCCACGTCGGTGCCGACGCGTGCGCCCATCGCGACCAGCAGCTCACGCGGGTGCCGCTGGATGACCTCGACCAGCGGCATCTTCGCTTTGATACCTGTGGCCTGCGCCTCGGTGAACAGCGGGCTCTCCGCGACGGTCAGTCGGATCCAGAGCCCGACCACGACCAGCGCTCCGGACAGGAAGAACGCGACTCGCCAGCCCCAGGACAGGAACGCCTCCTCGGACAGCACGAGGTTCAGCAGCCCGAGCACGCCGGCCGCGAGCAGGTTGCCCACCGGGACGCCGACCTGTGGCCAGCTGGCATTGAGGCCACGCCGGTCCGGGGCGCCGTGCTCCAGCGACATCAGCACGGCTCCGCCCCACTCGCCACCGAGCCCGAGGCCCTGCACGAAGCGCAGTGTGACCAGCAGGATCGGCGCCGCGATGCCGATCGCGGCATAGGTGGGGAGCGCACCGATGAGGAACGTCGCGCCGCCCATCAGCAGCAACGTCACGACCAGCACCTGCTTGCGGCCGACCGTGTCGCCGAAGTGGCCGAAGACGATGCCACCCAGCGGCCGGGACACGAAGCCCGCCGCGTAGGTGGCGAACGCGAGCAGGGTGCCGACGAGCGGGTCGAAGTTCGGGAAGAACAGCTTGTTGAAGACGAGCGCGGCCGCTGTTCCGTAGAGGAAGAAGTCGTACCACTCGAGTGAGGTCCCGACCAGGCTGGCCACGATCACCCTGCGGGGACTGCTGGTGCCGCTTTCGGTTGCATCCTCGCTGTTCGTCATGGCTGCCTCTCAGGTGTCCAGTACCGACGGGTTTCGCACGGCTGGGGCGACGATCCTGCACCACCATAAGAATCGTAGAACGATATGGCAAGACTTTTGCTGGATCATATGTTGATTATGCTAGACTTGCCCTTCCATCCGACCCGAGCCGCTGGAGGCAGTCGTGGGCATCGACGGGCTGGCGGCAGACCGGGCGCTGCTCGGGCGCGCGAGCATGGCCGAACAGGTTGCCGGCATCCTCCGTACGCGGATCAGCGCGGGTGATTTCCCGCCGGGTGCGCGACTGGCCGAGGAGGAGATCACCGATGCGCTCGGGATCTCCCGCAACACCTTGCGGGAGGCGTTCCGGCTGCTCACCCACGAGCGCCTGCTGGTCCATGAGTTGAGCCGCGGCGTGTTCGTCCGGGTGCCCGACGTGGCGGACGTGGTCGACGTCTACCGGGTCCGCAAGCATCTTGAGTGCTCGGTCGTGCGCACCGTGGTCGCCCCGCCGGCCACGCTGGACCGCATTGCCGTCGCCGTCGACCAGGGTCAGCAGGCCCTCCAGGAACAGGACTGGCAGGCGTTGGGCACCGCCAACATCCGGTTCCACCGGGAGATCGTCGCAGTGGCCGGCAGTGCCCGGATCGACGAGCTGATGCGCGGCGTGCTTGCCGAGCTGCGACTGGTGTTCCATGTGATGAAGAACCCGCGGTGGTTCTACGAGCCCTACCTGGCCCGCAACCGGGAGATCCTCGGCACGTTGGAGGACGGCTACGGGGCATACGCCGAGCAGTTGCTCGCCCGGTACCTCGACGATGCCGAGCAGCAGTTGGTCGAGGCGTACGCCGTGCGCCGAGCGCAGCACGTCGGCTGACCGGGCGCCGGCTCGACATGCAGGACGCCTGGCCTCATCAGCATGACCAGCAAGCTCGACTGTCACGCACTGGTCATCCGTATGGCCGGGTCCGGCGTCGGCCGCTCCGGCGACGCCGACCGGCGCGCGCTGTGGCTGGCCGACCGGCTGGTCGCCAACCCCGAGGACGCGGCCGGCATCGAGGTCGCGCCCGGCGTGACCCGGCCGATGATCACCACTCGGGAACGTCGAGCCGTAACGATTGCGGTCACGCGTTCCAGAGCGTCGATCATGCCGACCCGACGCCCGGCCTGATGTCTCAGGAGGGCTTAAGCGCGAACCAGCAGCCAGTCCGACGTGTGCCGGTACCAGGTCCACCGCTCGACGGCCCGCGGGTGCGCCACTCCGTCCGACACGACGGTGGCGGGCAGGCAGCCGACCTGCACCGCCCGCCCGGCCGCCGAACCCCGACCCGACGCCACCTGCGGCACGGGCCGCACCAGGCCGTCCGGTAACCGCCCGCCACGCCCGGCCCGTACCGCGACGCCGTCCGGTCCGGGTGCCACCACCAACCGCCGCGCCGTGCCGCGCAGCACCAGCACGTTGTCGCAGTAGCACTCACCACGCAGGCCGCGGATCTCGCCGCGCCCGACCAGCACACCACCGTTGTCATCACGCACCAGTGGCACCGCAACGGCGCTCCCGTCGAGTGCCAACTCCATCGCGGCCCGGCCGCGGGGTAGCCCCCACACCGTGGCCGCCGAGGACGAGCGGGACACCGGGACGTAGGCGACCTCGGTGTCCAGCCGGTCGGTGCGCAGCAGCCGCAACAGCACGGCGGCCAGGACGGCGTCGATGCCGGCCACCACGACGCGCCGTGGGGCCAGGTCGAGCAGAATCGGATCGATGTCTGTCCGTCCCGGTCGGGCGGGTAATGCGACGGTGGTGCATCCGGCGACGGGTGACCCCGGCGGGGGGATCGCCCGCGGACTACCGTTGACCGCGAGCCATCGCCCCCGTGCACCCTCGGCGCAGGTCAGCACCACCACGTCCGAATCGATCGAGTCCACCTGATCCGTTAACCTCCCGCCGCGGTGAACGATGAGCGCCGCGGTCATTACGCGCGTCCAGGAGTGGAGTTTTACATGCCGGCGATCGTGCTGATCGGCGCCCAGTGGGGCGACGAGGGCAAGGGCAAGGCCACCGACATTCTCGGCAACCAGGTCCAGTGGGTGGTGCGCTACCAGGGTGGCAACAACGCGGGTCACACCGTGGTGCTGCCGGACGGCCAGGACTTCGCCCTGCACCTCATCCCGTCCGGAATCCTCACCCCGGGCGTGCGGAACGTGATCGGCAACGGCGTGGTGGTGGATCCGGGGGTGCTGCTCGACGAGCTGTCCGGCCTCGAGGTGCGCGGTGTGGACACGTCCCGGCTGATGATCTCTGCCGACGCACACTTGATCATGCCTTACCACATCGCCATGGACAAGGTCACCGAACGCTTCCTCGGCAAGGCCAAGATCGGCACGACCGGACGCGGTATCGGCCCGGCCTATCAGGACAAGGTTGCCCGGGTGGGCGTACGGGTGGCCGACATCCTTGACGAGAAGATCCTGCACCAGAAGGTCGAGGCTTCCCTGGAGCTCAAGAACCAGGTGCTGGTGAAGGTCTACAACCGCCGGGCGTTGGACATCGACGAGGTGGTGGACACCGTGCTCGCGCACGGACGCCGCTTCGCCGACCGGATCGCTGACACCCGGCTGCTGCTCAACCAGGCCCTCGAAGCCGGTGAGACGGTGCTGCTGGAGGGGTCCCAGGGCACCCTGCTCGACGTCGATCACGGCACCTACCCGTTCGTGACCAGCTCGAACCCCACGGCGGGCGGAGCGGCGGTCGGTTCGGGCATCGGGCCGAACCGGATCACCCGGGTGATCGGCATCCTCAAGGCGTACACCACCCGCGTCGGCTCCGGCCCGTTCCCCACCGAGCTGCTCGACGCGATGGGCGAGCAGCTGCGCAAGACCGGCGGTGAGATCGGCGTCACCACCGGCCGGTCGCGTCGATGCGGGTGGTTCGACGCGGTGATCGGCCGCTACGCAACCCGGGTCAACGGGATCACCGATTTCTTCCTCACCAAGCTCGATGTGCTCTCGGGCCTGGAGAAGGTGCCGATCTGCGTGGCCTACGAGGTGGACGGTCGGCGGGTCGAGGAGATGCCGATGACCCAGACCGACGTCCATCACGCCCAGCCGGTGTATGAGGAGCTACCGGGCTGGTTCGAGGACATCTCGGCGTGTCACACCTTCCAGGACCTGCCGGCGGCCGCGCGGGACTACGTGCACCGGATCGAGGTGCTCACCGGAGCGCCGGTGTCCGCGATCGGGGTCGGACCCGGTCGCGACGAGACCATCACCCGGGAGGTCTGATCGCGCCACCGCGACTCCGACGAGGCGGATCTAACGCACGCAAGGACATTGCTCCCGCGAGCATCGCCACGAGCCTGATCAGGTGGCGCAGGAACCGGTGCCGACCGCCTGGGTGAGCCTGGGTGCGGCGATGACAGCGGGGTTGACCTGGGCGGCGGTGAGCACGAAGCCGGTCTCGTTGTCATCGAGCGCGGCCCCGAAGACGACGCCGATCACCTGCCCGTCGGGGGAGACCATCGGACCGCCCGAGTTGCCGGATCGGACCATGGCCCGGACAGTGTAGACCTCGCGGGTGACCTCGCCGGTGTCGTAGATGTTCGGACCGCGCAGGTCGATGCGCTGGCGCACCTTGGCGGCGGTGGGCTGAAACGGGCCGTCCAGCGGGTAGCCGAGCACGATGCCGTCGTCGCCGGCCCGGGCAAGTTCTGGGGTGAACGCCAGCGGCTCGGCTCTGAGGTCCGGAACCCGGAGTACGGCCACGTCTATGGCCGGGTCGTAGCTGACGACTCTGGCGTCGAGCTCGACGGTGCGCCCGCGGCGGTTGACCACCTCGACGCTGATCTCCGAGGTGCCCGCGACGACGTGGGCGTTGGTCATGACCAGCTGGGGCGCGATGACGAAGCCGGTGCCCTCCAGCTGCCGGGAACATGATGGCGCCCGGCCGCGGACCTTGAGCACGCTGTCGCGCACGGCCGCGACGACCGGGCTGTCGCGCAGTGCGGCGTTCGGTGGGCCGACGACGGTGATCGGGGTCTCGGCGAAGGGGTTGAGCACGTTGGGGAAACCGGAGTTGTTCAGCAGCTCACGGAGCTCGCGCGGCAGGGTGCGAGCGCTGTCGGGCATGAGCGAGTCGACGCCTTTGAGGACCTCCGATCCGCGGACGCCGGCGGCGAGATCGGGGATGCTGGCGGAAGCCAGGGGCAGCGCGACCAGCCAGGCCGCGAGGACGACAGTGACGGCCTGGAGCGCCGATCCGAGGGTGGAGTCGACCCGGAGCGTCGTTGTGCCGGTGATCTGTTCGCGGATGTGGCGACCCAGGAACACCCCGGTGGTCTCCCCGAGCGCCACCAGCAGCACCACCACGACGACGCTCACGATGACCCGCGTGCCGGACGACTCGATGCCGACGGCGAGCAGCGGGGCCAGCCGCACACCGAGGATCGCGCCCCCGAGTACCCCGACGAACGACAGCAGCGCAACCGCCACCCCGTGGCGCCAGCCGGACACTCCGGCGATCACCGCGAGCAGCAGGACGATCACGTCCACCCAGCTCATGGCAGCCACCGCCGCCGGGTGCGTCTCGCGGTCATGCTCCTGCAACCTCCTGCTGACCCGCCCGGGCCGCGGTCCACGCTGCGCCGAGGTCGTGAACCCGGGCGGTGTCCCAGGGCCGCTCCCATCCCCCGAGATGCAATAGCGCGGACAATAAGCCCCCGGTAAAACCCCACACGAGCAGACCCGCCACTGTGAACGCCGGACCCACGAATCCCGACGGGTGGCCCACCTGGAGCCGGTTCGCCGGATCGGTCAGATCGGCCAGCGCCACCCGTACCACCGCGGCGGTCTCGCCCGCATCGACCGCGCGCACCGCCACTGGACGTTCCCAGTGGGCGAGCACCGGGGTGACGACGAATCCGGACGGCGGGATGTACAGCTCGGGCAGCAGGGTGAGCGGCACCACCCCTGCTTGGTCGAGCCCGGTCTCCTCCTCCGCCTCGCGCAGCGCCGTCGCGACCGCGTCGGCATCGCCCGGGTCGGCACCGCCCCCGGGAAACGCCACCTGCCCGGGGTGGTCGCGCAGCGTGCTGGCGCGTTCCATCAGCAGGACATCCGGGCCGGTCGCCGGATCTTCGCCGAACAGCACCAGTACCGCGGCGCGGCGGCCACCGGCGGGCGCAGGGATGCGGTGCTGACTCAGGCCTGAGGCCTCGATGCCGTGAGTGCTGTGCAGCAGGGGACGCAGCCAGCCGGGAGCGCGACGGGGACGCAGCGAATCGCTCAACGAGCCACGAGCCGCTCGACGGCTGCGGCCACCTCGTCGGCATTGCGGAAGGGCACCGGCGGGTCGACCCGGGTGGCGCTCCCGTCCGCGCGCACGACATAGCTGATCGGCAAGATGGGCGGGATGTCCAGGGCTGCGCGCAGGGCGCCGTCGGGATCGGTGACCGACGACAAGGTGACGCCGGTGATGGCCAGCAGGTTCAGTGCCGCCCGCGGGTCGTCGCGCACGTCGACGCCGAGCACCGCCACGGCGTCGGGCCGCGCCGCGTACGCGGCCAGTACGGGCAGCTCGTCGCGGCACGGCCCGCACCAGGAGGCCCACACGTTGAGCAGCGCGGGCCGCCCGGCGAACGCCGCACCCAGGGGGACTGCGCCGGGTGCGCTCAGACAGGGCACCGTGACGCCGGCCAGCGGGCCGTCGCCGATGACGCCGGCCAGCGGGCCTGAGCCGGCGTGCCCGCCCAGCGGGCCTTCGCCGGTGCCGCCGGTCAATGGACCGCCGCCGAAGCCGCTGGCCTGCGGGCACGGCTCCAGATCGGCGGCCTCGCGCAGCGGGGCGAGCTCGGCGTCGGACACGGCAACCGTCGCGTGTTGGCCCACAACGGGCCGGTCCGACGACCGGGGACCGGAGCGCGGCCACAGCGCGAACACGGCCAGCGCGACGAGCACCGCGACGGTGACAGTGGTGAGGACCTCCGATCGGGTGGGCCCGGACCGGGTGGGCTCGGATCGGGCCTGGGTCACGGCACGTCCTCATCGCGACCGGCCGGTGGAGCGGCTGCGCGGTCTGTGTCGGCGTGGTCTGTGCCTGCTGCGCGGCTGGCGCCGGCGGTATCTTCCTCAGGGGCTCCGGCCAGCGCCAGCAGCCGCGTCCGCGACGGGCCCTTGACCAGCGCCGCGGCCTGGGCCGGATCGGTGGGTCCGGCGCCGTACGCGGGGCAGTCGGCCGCCAGCGTGCACGCGCCACAGGCCGGTCTGCGCGCGTGGCAGACCCGGCGGCCATGGAAGATCACCTGGTGGGACACGATCGTCCAGTCGCGCTTGGGTACCAACGCGCCGACGATGTGCTCGACCTTGACCGGGTCGTCCTCCTCGGTCCAGCCCCAACGCCGCACCAGCCGTCCGAAGTGCGTGTCGACGGTGATGCCGGGGACGTCGAAGGCGTTGCCGAGGATCACGTTGGCGGTCTTGCGGCCGATTCCGGGCAGCGCGACCAGCTCCGCGAGCGTGTGCGGAAGCACCCCGGCGTGGCGCTCGACGACCGCGGCGCCCAGCCCGATCAAGGAGTTGGCCTTGTTCCGGAAGAAGCCCGTCGAGTGGATCATCTCCTCGAGCTCGGCCCGGTCGGCCTTCGCGTAGTCCAGCGCCGTGGGGTAGCGCGCGAACAGCGCGGGGGTGACGGCGTTGACTCCCTTGTCGGTGCTCTGTGCGGACAGGATGGTGGCCACGGCCAGCTCGAGCGGGGTGCGGAAGTGCAGCTCGCAGTGTGCGTCCGGGTGAGCGACGGCCAGTGCGCGCAGGATGCGCCCGACCCGGCGGGCCCGCCCCAGAGAGCTCTCTCCGGCGGCCACCCGCCTCGCCAGCCGCGTCGCCCGCAACGCGGGTGTCGGCCCGGGAGAGCTGACGTCCCGGGCTTGCGCGGCCGGGATTCCTGCCGTGCCGCTCATGCGGCACCTCGGTGGGCTCCTGGGCACCCAGCCACCCACGCTGGCGAACAACGATGAGCCCCGTGACCAGCTGTGCCCGCCCTGAACGATGGAGGTTGAGCCAGCTGATATGCGGTCATTCAGCGAGGGTACGGGCGTGGTCCGACATCGCGCCGCCGGCCGTCTCGACCCGAGTGGTCAGGTGACAAATGGGTAACGGTGAGGAGGCGCGCGCACCCCGGCATCTCCTTCCGGGATCGGGTGCGAGAGCATCGGCAGCGACATGACTGCCTGGTTGTCCGTCCTCGTGCCGTTGCTGGTGATGTTCTTCGCGCTCGGAATGGAGCGGGTGGAGTCCCGGCTACGCCGGTCCACTGTCGATCGAGATGAGCTCGTCGAGCAACTGCGTCCCGATGAAGTCAGGACGCAGTCGCGTCGAGGCGTCGGTCGTGCCCTCGATCTGTTTCGGTTGCGCGGCCTGTTTCGGTTGCGCGGCCAAGGGTCACGCGACCGGCGGTTGTCCCGTCGGAGCGAGGTCATTCGCTCCTGACCGCATTGCTCGACGTCACCGGATCGTGAAACACGGGATCAGGTGTGTATAGCTGGGACGGCGGCCGGTGGCCTCTAGACTGACGAGTCGGTGATTGCCTCGCGGGGTAGCGGCCAGGTGGATGAGGAGCGAGCAGTGGACGAGGTGTTGATCCGCGCAGGGATCTTCCAGGGAGTGGAGCCGCATGCCGCCGATGCGCTGGCGGAGGCCCTGGAGCGGGTCGAGTTCCCGCGTGGACACGTCATCTTCGCCGAAGGCGAGCCCGGTGATCGGCTCTACATCGTCGGTAGCGGCAAGGTGAAGATCGGCCGCAAGTCGCCGGACGGCCGGGAGAACCTGCTCATGGTGGCCGGCCCGTCGGACATGTTCGGCGAGCTGTCGATCTTCGATCCGGGTCCGCGAACCTCATCCGCCACCTCGGTCACCGAGGTGCGTGCCTTCACCATGGATCGCGCCGCGTTGCGTGAGTGGATCGGCAAGCGTCCGGAGATTGCCGAGCAGCTGTTGCGGGTGCTCGCGCGCCGGCTGCGTCGCACCAACAACATGCTCGCAGACCTGATCTTCACCGACGTGCCCGGCCGGGTGGCCAAGTCGCTGCTGCAGCTCGCGCGGCAGTTCGGGTCGCAGGAGTCGGGCCTGCTGCGGGTCACCCACGACCTCACCCAGGAGGAGATCGCGCAGCTCGTCGGTGCGTCCCGGGAGACCGTCAACAAGGCGCTCGCCGACTTCGCCCAGCGCGGCTGGCTGTGGTTGGAGGGCAAGAGCGTGCTCATCCTCGAGCCGGAGCGGCTGGCCCGCCGGGCGCGGTGAGCCGCTCAGCCGTGCTTGGCGCGGTACATGTTCAGCCGCGGAGATGGTCCAGCTGGGCGCGCACCGACCACTCCGCCGCGGCCCACAGCGCCCGGTCCACATCGGGGTAGACCAGCTCCACCACCTGCCGCGGCGTCGCATCCGGGCCGAGCGTGGCCAGCGCTGCACGCACCTGCTCCAATCGCTGCTCGCGATGCGCGAGGTACCGGGTGGCCGCGGCGGGAGCGTCCGGCAGCTCCGGGCCATGGCCGGGTAGCACGGTGGTATCGGACGGGAGACCGGCCAGCAGCCGCAGCGAGTCGAGGTACGGTCCGAGGGCCCCGTCCGGATGCGCGATGACGGTGGTGCCGCGGCCCAGGATGGTGTCGCCCGTGATGACGGCAGAGCGCACCCCACCTTCCCCGCCCGGCCCGTCCAGTACGAACGACAGCGAGTCCGAGGTGTGCCCCGGTGTACCCAGGACGCGTAGCTCGCACCCCGCCGCCGAGACCACGTCACCGTGTCCCAACACCTCCGCGCCGAGTATGAGCGATGGGTCCAGCGCCCGCACCGGTGCCCCGGACAGCTCAGCGAGACGACGTGCTCCGCCGGCATGGTCGTGGTGACGATGGGTGAGCAGGATCACCGTGACCGGCCCCTGTGCGATCACCCGGCGCAGGTGCTCCTCGTCCGCGTCGCCCGGGTCGACCACCACGCACTCCTCGACGCCAGGGGCCCGCAACACCCAGGTGTTGGTGCCCTCCAGCGTCATCGGTGACGGGTTTCGCGCAAGCAGCACCGACGCGAGCGGGGTGACGGGCCGCAGCATTGCGTATGCCGGGTGCGCCATGTCCGGACTCTAACGGTGCACCAGGACCGAGGCCACGACCGTGCTTGGTGGTCTCCGGGGGCGGCGATCGGCCGTTGAGCGGCGGTGATAGGGAGGCGGACGCAGATCGGTCAGTCGGCGATGTCCGGGGGACGTGCGCGTCGCCTGGGAGCGCCACCATGGATGCCGTTGGTGGGGGTGGCATCCGGATTGCCGACGGCTCTGGGCCCGCCGCCGACCCTGGGCCCGAGCTCGGCCTGCAACCGGGTAAGCAGGGCGAGATCGGTGTCGCTGAGCCGGGCCAGGGATTCCGGCCGTAGGCCGAGGCCGGCCATGTCGATGGCTGGTTCCGTCGTCGAATCATCGGGTGGCGGTTGGTCCGGTGGGTACTCCGGAACCGGCTGATCCCCGGTGGCGGGTCCTCGTAGCGGGAAGGACTCACCGTTGCGCGGTTTTGGACGCCGCCGTCCCGCCACCGATTGGTCGCCCGGGTCGCGCGGCCTCGTCGACGAAGGGGAGTCGAAAAGCCCGACCGTGGGCGCTGTCCCGGAGTGAGAAGTCCATCGGCGGTCCGGGACGTTGGTGTGCTCGTCGACCGGAGGCACCGACAGGTCACCCAGACCGAGGGGATCGTTCTCGTCGATCATCGGATCGAGCCGTGGAGCCTGCAGCGGCCCGGGGAGTGGGTCGGGCGCCGCGGGAGCGGCTGCATCGGCGGAAGTGGCCGCCAGACCAACCCGATGCAGGCGGCGTCGGGGCGGACGGTCGCCGGTGTTCTCGGCCACCGGGGCGAGGGGGGGCGACGGTGCTCGAGCGTGCGCCGAGGCCGGTGCTGGGATCGAAGCCGGTGTGAACGAGGTGCCCACGATGGGGTCCGCGTCCGCGATAGGGGTGGCGCTCAGGAGGGGTGCGGCGTCCGGCGCAGCCACCGGAGGAAGCGGAGCCAGCGTGGGACGAGGAGATGTCAGCGGTGTGCTCGGCCCGAACAACCGCTCGGCCGGATCGGACCGTTCTGCCAGCAGTTGCTCCGGCGCGACCACCGGCCCGGGCAGGTCGACCTCAGCGTGTCTCGCCGTCTCGGCTGTCGAGCTCGGCGGTGCCGGATCCACGTCGAGCACCGGTGCGGTGGAAGCGAACAGGTGGGCCGTTCGCAGCGCCGTCTGGTGGTAATCGGGCAGCTGGGTTCCGACGGTGAAGACCTCGACCGACGCGGGCGCGCCGGCGTGTTCCAGGGTGCTCGCGAACTGGTAGGCGAGGACGTCGGCACTGGCGCCGGCGGCCCTGCTCGCTGCGTCGTCACCGACGATCTCCACCAGCACCACGGCGGATGGCAGCGGACCCGGGGCCGTCCCGGCCGGGGTGACCCGCCAGGTGAGCCACACCCGGCATCCGGTCACCTGCCGGCTGAGCAGTCCGTGCAACGCGGTGGTGATCCGGTCCGTACCGGCACCTGACGCCGTGGGGTCGAAGCGGTGCGCGGTACCCGGCTCATCCTCTCGCGCAGGGGGTAGGGCGAACTCGGCATCGAACTCGGTGCGCCCGGTCCGCCCGGCCTCCACGAGGGCGGCGCGTACCCGGGACGGAAGGGCGACCCGTTCGGCGATCAGGGTCGCGGTGAGCAGTTCGACGGCCCGGAACTCCTCCCCGACGGCCGCCAGCTCGCGGATCCAGGTGAGCAGGTCGTCATCGACCCGGCCGGCCACCGCGAGTAGCAGATCGTGTGTCGGCAGGGCAGCCGGTGCGTCCACAGCGACCTCCGTCATGATCACCCTCCAACCAGCTCGCGGGCCGGCACCGCACCGGTGCGCCACAGCGAGACCGACGCCGCGACGGCCGCCTGGTGGTACCGGGGCAGTGCGGTACCCGGGGGAAGCACCTCGACGCACGGGGTGCGGTCGCCGTGCGCCCGGAGCACCCGCTGGAGGGTGCCGGCCAGCACCCAGGGGCGTTCCCCGCCGTGCACCAACACGACCCGCTGCTCCCGGCGACCATCGGTCCGCCGGGCGAGCCGCAGCTCGGTACAGCCCGGATGCCCGCGTACGACGGCCAAGGCACTGAGCGCGGCGAGATCGGCCGCCTCGTGATCAGGTCCGAAGGTGAAGCCGAGCTCATCGGACACGTGGATCAGGAGCACCGCGTCCAGCAGCCGTCGCGACGCACCCCAGCCGTCGACGGCCACTCCCAGCAGGTCCCGTTCGCGGTTGGTGAGACCGACCCGATGGCGCAGCAATTCGCGCGGCAGCATCGCGCTGATGGCGCTACGGGGTAGGTGCGTCGAGGGCTCGGCCGCGAGCCAGTCCCGCAACCGCCAGTGCAGCTGGTCGGGTAGCCGTCCGGCCAGGTGGACCAGCAGGTCGTGGCAGGCCCGGTCGGCCGACTCCAGGCTCATCCCGCGACCTCGACGACGATCTCGATCTCGACCGGCGCGCCTTTCGGCAGCTCGGCCACACCGACGGCTGAGCGGGCGTGTTGCCCGGCCTCGCCGAAGATCTCGACGAGCAGCTCGGAGGCTCCGTTGACCACACCGGGCTGATCGGTGAAGCCGGGTGCGGAGGCCACGAACCCCACCACCTTGACCACGCCGACCACCGCGTCCAGCCCGACGAGGGCGTCCACCGCCGCAAGTGCGTTGAGCGTGCACTGCCGGGCAAGCCCGTGCGCGGCTTCGGTGCTGACGTCGGCGCCGACCTTGCCGGTGGCCTGCAACCGACCCTCGGCGATCGGTAGCTGGCCGGCGGTGAAGACCAATGATCCCGCGCGCCGGGCCGGCAGGTACGCCCCCGCCGGTGCCGCGACCGGGGGCAGCGCGATGCCCAGCTCCCGGAGCCGTTCGCCGGCGGTGGCCATGTCAGTTGCTCTGGACCGGTCGTTTGAACCAGGCGACAAGCTGCTCGGCGTTCATCCCGGAGGTCACCGAGATCAGCTCCCAGCCGTCGCGGCCGAAGTTGTCCAGGATGGCCTTGGTGTTATGGATCAACAAGGGGGCGGTGAGGTATTCCCACTGGGTGGTGGCAGTGCCGGGGGAGCTCATGACCGAGCACTGTAGCCAGCGCCTCAACTCCCACCAACGGCCGGTCCGACCGGACATCCGTAGGCTGGACGCCGTGATGACCTCCGGTTGGCCGGCCGCGCTCTCCGGGGTGCGGCTGCACGTGGTGTCCGGCAAGGGCGGCACCGGGAAGACCACCGTGGCTGCGGCGCTGGTGTTGGCGCTGGCCACGGGTGGTCGGCGCGTTCTACTCATCGAGGTCGAGGGCCGACAGGGTATCGCCCAGCTGTTCGACACACCGCCCTTGCCCTACGAGGAGCGCAAGGTCGCGGTGGCGCCGGGCGGCGGTGAGGTGCGCGCGCTGGCGGTGGACCCCGAGGCGGCGCTGCTGGAGTACCTGGAGATGTTCTACCGGCTGGGCATCGCCGGCCGGACGCTGCGCAGGATGGGCGCGATCGAGTTCGCGACCACGCTCGCGCCCGGGCTGCGTGACGTGCTGCTGACCGGCAAGGTCAAGGAGTGCGTCACCCGCACCGGCGCCGACGGGCGTCACGTCTACGACGCTGTTGTCCTCGACGCTCCGCCGACGGGCCGGGTGGTGAGCTTCCTCGACGTCACCAAGGAGATGGCGGAGCTGGCCAAGACCGGACCGATCCACAAGCAGAGCGAGGGCGTCGTGCGGCTGGTGCACTCCCCACAGACAGCGGTGCACCTGGTCACGTTGCTCGAGGATCTGCCGGTCACCGAGACGCTCGAAGCTGTGGCCGCGCTCGGGAAGGCTGACCTGCCCACCGGTGCGGTGATCGTCAATCGGGTGCGCCCGCAGTGGCTGCCGGACCGTTCGGTGGCAGCGGCAGCCGGCGGTCGGATGGATGCCGAGCGAATCCGCTCGGGGCTGTCCTGCGCCGGGCTCGACCTGCCGGTCGAGGTCGTCGACGGCCTGGTCGCGGAGACCGTCGAGCATGCGGTACAGGTGCATGCCGAGGCCGCCGCGTCGATCCGACTGGACGGTGAGCCCGCTGAATCCCTGCCCCGGCTCGAGCTGCCGCAGTTGATCGACGGGGTACATCTGGGTTCGCTCTACGAACTCGCCGAGGCGCTGGTGGAACAGGGCGTCGAGGTCCGCCGGACGAGCGGGGTGCGGGTATGAGTCCCGGCAGGGTGGCGCCGCGGCTCGACATCGACGCGCTGCTGGACGACGCACGCACCCGGGTCGTGGTCTGCTGCGGGTCCGGTGGGGTCGGCAAGACCACCACGTCCGCGGCGCTGGCGATCCGGGCCGCTGAGCGCGGGCGGCGCACCGTGGTGCTCACCATCGACCCGGCACGGCGGTTGGCGCAGGCACTCGGCCTCACGATGCTGGACAACGAACCCCGCCGCGTCGTCGGCGTGCCGGCCGACGGCGATGCTCCCGCCGCTGACGCTCCGCGCGGTGTCCACGCCCGCGCCAGCATCGGCGTTGACTCCCGCCCACCCGGCGAGCTGCACGCGATGATGCTGGACATGCGCCGGACCTTCGACGAGATGGTCCAGGCGCACGCCGACCCCGACCGGGCCGAGAAGATCATTGCCAACCCCTTCTACCAGACCATCTCCAGCTCGTTCTCCGGCACCCAGGAGTACATGGCGATGGAGAAACTCGGGCAGCTCGCGGCCACCGGCGAGTGGGACCTGATCATCGTGGACACGCCGCCGTCCCGCTCGGCGCTCGATTTCCTCGACGCCCCGCAGCACATGTCCACCTTCCTCGACGGCCGCATGATCCGGCTGCCGTCCTCGCCTGCGCGCGCCGGCGGCCGAGGGTTGCGCAAGCTCCTCGGCGCCGGGTTCGCCCTGTTTACCAAGGCCGTCTCGACGATCCTGGGCGGACAGCTGCTCGCCGACGCCTCGGCTTTCGTGCAGGCGTTCGACACGATGTTCGGTGGCTTCCGCGAGCGCGCCGAAGCCACGTATGCGCTGCTCCGTTCGCCGGGCACCGTGTTCGTCGTCGTCGCCGCGCCCGAGCCGGACGCGCTGCGCGAGGCCGCGTACTTCGTCGACCGGCTCTCGGGCGAGGACGCACCCCTGGCCGGCCTGGTGCTCAACCGCACCCACCCGGTGCTGGCCCCGCTCTCGGCGGGAAGTGCCCGAGACGCCGCCGACGGGCTGCGCGGGGCACCGCTGGCGGCGGCGGTGCTGCGGCTGCACGCCGACCGGGCCGACCTGGCCGACCGGGAGGCCCGGTTGCTCGCCCGGTTCACCAACGCACACCCGGAGGTCGCGGTGGTACGGGTGCCGGTGGTGGCCGGCGACATCGCCGACCTCGACGGGCTGCGCGAGATCGGCACCCGGCTGGCGGTCGGCCCGACCGAGCCGGCGGCCGGCTCGATCGGGTTGGCGTTGCTGGTGCCGGGCCGGTCAGGCGGTCTCGGGTAGCGGTTGGCTCACCCCATGGTCCGCTATCTCGGTCAATCCGTCGGCGGTCTCGTGGGCGGCCGAGGCATAGTGCGCCTGCCGGGCGTCGGCGAGCAGTCCCCACCATGATTCGATGTCCGGACGGCCGCGTAACAGGACCCGCCGCTCCCGCTCGGTCATCCCGCCCCACACCCCGAACTCGATGCGGTGGTCCAGGGCGTGCGCCAGGCATTCGGTGCGTACCGGACAGGTCACGCAGAGCCGCCGCACCTCGCGTTGCGCCGCGCCGGTCACGAATAGCTCCTCGGCGTCGTCGGTTCGGCAACGCGCCGCCCCCCGCCAGTCCCACTTGCCTGCCATGGCTGCCCCCGTCCTCGGTGGAGTCGTCATGACCCGCACAGACGGATTTTCAAAGCCCCCGGTTCCCCGCGGCAGCCAGCAAAAATACTCAACTCCGACCAACGGTCGACGCCGTGGCGCCCGAGCGGGCCAGGTGGTGACACCGCTGCGCGTACGCTTGCGGATCGTGAACTTCCCGCACCACCTCAAGCGGCCCATCGGTCTGCTGCTCGGCCTGTGTGTGTTGGCCGGGATCCTGGTCGCCGGAATGACCTTCCCCGTCGTCGCGGGTCTGGGGCTCGTCGCTGGGGATGCGGGCGACAGCGTCACCAGCGTGTCCACCGACCTCGTCGACGGCGCACTGCCGCAGGCCACCACGCTCGTGGACGCCGCCGGGCAGCCGTTTGCGGTCGTGTTCGACCAGAACCGTACATCCGTGACCGCCGACGAGATCGCCCCGGCCATGAAGGCGGCGATGGTCGCGATCGAGGACCGCCGCTTCTACCAGCACCAGGGCGTCGACTGGCAGGGCACGGTCCGGGCGCTCATCGCGAACTCGGCCTCCGGCGACGTCGTGCAGGGGGCGTCGACGCTCACCCAGCAGTACGTCAAGAACTACCTGCTCTACGTCGAGGCGCAGACCGAGGCGGAGCGGTTCAAGGCCACCGAGCAGACTCCGGCGCGCAAGCTCAAGGAGGCGCGGATCGCCCTGCAGATGGAGCGCACCCTTGCCAAGGAGGAGATCCTCACCCGCTACCTGAACATCGTGTTCTGGGGCAACGGCGCGTACGGGGTCAAGGCGGCGGCGAGCACATATTTCGGGATCGCTCCCGACCAGCTGACCGTGCCGCAGGCCGCGCTCCTCGCGGGCATGGTGCGGAGCACAACCGCGTTTGACCCGGTCTCGAATCCGGAGGCGGCGCGGGACCGGCGCAACCTGGTCATCCTGCAGATGCGTGACCAACAGATGATCAACGACGCGCAGGCACAGGAGGCGCTGGCCGCGCCGCTGGGTGTCGTCAACCCGCTCAACACGCGGGCCAACGGCTGCATCGGGGCCGTCGACGCCGGCTTCTTCTGCAAGTACGTCATCGACTACCTGACCGAGTCCGGCCTCACCGAAGAGAAGATCAAACGGGGCGGCTACATGATCCGTACCACGCTGGACCGCGACGTCCTGAACCGGATGAAGGCTTCCCTCAACGCCGAGGTGCCGGCCACCCAGCCGAACGTCGCAGACGTGATGTCGGTGGTCGCCCCCGGCCAGGGCAAGCACCGGGTGCTCGGTATGGCCGCGAGCCGGACATTCGGGTTGGACGCCGAGGCACTGGAGACCAGTTACGGGTTGCCGTACGAGCCGGTGAACCTCGGTGCCGGGTCGGTTTACAAGATCTTCACCGCGGCCACGGCCCTGCAGAAGGGCCTGGGAATCAACTATCAGCTGGCGGTGCCCCCCAGCGGGTACGCCTCGTCGATCTACACCGATGGGGCCGGCCGCCCCCTGCCGGTGCAGAACTCGGGCGGCTACCCCGAGCGGTTGTCGCTCACCGACGCGCTGGCCCTGTCGCCGAACACGGCGTTCATCAAGCTGATGGAGTTCACCGGGGTGCCCGACGTCGTCGACATGTCGGTGAAGCTCGGCATGCGGTCGTTGGGCACGACGTTCTTCGTCAACCCGAGGACCGGACAACGCACCGACCGGACGATCGCCGAGGTCACCAAGGCGCAGAAGCAGGCCTCGTTCACCCTGGGTGTCAGCCCCACGAGCGTGCTGGAACTGGCCAACGTCGGTGCGACCCTGGCCAGTGCCGGTGTCTGGTGCCCGCCGAGTCCGATCGAGTCGATCACCGACCTGGCCGGCAACCCGGTGCCGGTCACGGAAGCGCCGTGCGAGCAGGTCGTTGCGGCGGGTTTGGCCAACACGATGATGACGGCGCTGAGCAAGGACGACACCAGCGGCACGGCCGCGCGGGCGGCCGGGGAGGTCGGCTGGAACCGTCCGATGGCCGGCAAGACCGGCACCACCCAGCAGAACAAGTCGGCGGCGTTCCTGGGCGTCGTCCCGGACATGTCCGGTGCGGTGATCACGTTCGACAACTCCAGATCCCCGAAACCGCTCTGTGACGGCGCCGGCTCCCCGTTCGCCTGCCGCAGCGGCAACATCTTCGGCGGCAAGACGCCCGCCGAGACCTGGTTCGGCACGATGGCGCCACTGCTCGAGGGCAAGCCGGTGCTGCCGCTGCCGCCGCCCGATCCGCGTTATCTCGAGGGCGGCGCGGAGTCCCAGGTGCCCGACGTGGTGGGCAGCGGGGAGAACGAGGCTCGTGCGGTGTTGGAACTAGCGGGCTGGGAGGTCTCGGTCAGCACTGTCGACAACCTCGCCGAGCGCGGCACCGTCGTGGGTCAGAACCCGCGGGGCACCGCCCTGCCGGGAGAGACGATCGTGCTACAGATCAGCAGCGGCGAGGTTCCGCCGCCGCCGGCCGCGCCGGGTGATGAGCCATCCGAGGATGATGATGACGACGGCGGTGGCGGTGACAACTGACGATGATGCGCTCTTCGATCAGGACGGCACCGGCGCCGATGGGGCCGGTGGCATCAGCTCCGACGGGATCGGCCCGCTGCCAACCCCAACCTCCAGCCCGGCGCCGTGGCTCAACGCCGGACAGCGTGCTGCTCAGGCCGCGGCCTTGGACGCTGCCGCGGCCCGGGTTGCTGCCGCGACCCCGAGCCGCCCGGCGCCCCCACCGAGCGCGCGTGCGCAGGTTCGGGATCTGACGCCCGCCCCACGCCTGTCGGCCCGGCCCAGGATCGAGGACGATCCTGGCCTGCTCGGCCTGACGCGACGCTCACACAGCCGGGTCGGTTCCCGGGTTTTCACGCTGTTCTTCGTCCTTGTCTTCGCGGTAATCCTCGTCCAGCTGGTGGTGACCCTGCTCGACGGTTGAGAATGCGCTGAGCCCTGCGGATGCCCTCCTGCCAGGTGCCCGACTACCCTGGTCATAGCGGCCGAGCGGCCTGGTGCTCGTTACCGGCGGGTGTCCGTAGGCCCCCGCCCTGCCGAGGAGGTGAGCAGGATAGCCATCGGTCCCGAGCCCGGCCCGCCGAGGGCGCCCCAGCTCTCCGCGCCCACGTCCCACCGGGTACGCAGCGTGCTCGCCATCCCGGCGTTTCGTCGTCTGTGGCTGGTCACGGCGGTGTCCGCAACCGGCGATTGGCTGAGCCTGCTCGCGCTCTCCGCGCTCGCCACCCAGCTCACCACCGGCTACCAGGCGCAGAGCTTCGCGCTCGGCGGCGTGGTGGCCACGAAGCTGCTACCGGCCCTCGTGCTGGGCCCGCTGGCCGGCGCGCTGGCCGACAAGTTCGATCGCCGCCGCGTCATGGTCATCTGCGACATCTTCCGCTTCGGGCTGTTCATCTCGATCCCGCTGGTGGGGTCGCTGTGGTGGCTTTTTGGTGCGACGTTCCTCATCGAGGTCTGCGCGCTGTTCTGGATCCCGGCGAAGGACGCGTCGGTCCCCAACCTGCTTCGCCGTCCCGACCAGGTCGAGACCGCCAACCAGCTCGCCCTCGTGATGACCTACGGAGTCGCGGTGATCACGGCATCGGGGCTGTTCACGCTCCTGTCGAGCGCCGGGTCGCTGGTGGGCGGCAACGACTCCGAGCTCCTCACCGTCCACATCGCGCTGGTGATCAACGGTGTTGCCTATCTGCTCACCGCGATCACCGTCTGGTTCCGGATCCCGGAGATCTCCGGGCGGGCTGCGGAACGGCGTGCGGCCGCCCCCGGACTGGTCGCCCTGCTGCGGGACGGCGCGAAGTTCGTCGTTTCCACCCCGCTCGTCCGGGGTCTGGTCACCGGCATTGTGGGCGCGTTCACCGCAGGTGGCATCGTCATCGGAGCAGCCACCCTGTACGCCACGAGCCTCGGGGGCGGCAACGCTGCGTATGGGGCGCTGTTCGTGGCGGTGTTCGTCGGACTGGCCATCGGCATGGGCGCCGCGCCCCGGCTGGCCCGGCGGCTGCCACACAATCGCCTTTTCGGCGCGGCCATCGTCGCGGCCGGTCTGGCGCTGGTCCTGGTGGCATTGGCGCCGCACCTGTTCGTGGCGCTGGCGTCGGTCGGGTTCGTCGGAGCGTTCGCCGGAATCGCGTTCCTCACCGGGCTGACGATCATCGGTGCGCAGGTTGCCGACGAGGTGCGCGGCCGGATCGTCGCGTTCGTGCAGTCGATCGTGCGACTCACCCTCCTGGGTTCGTTGGCACTGGTGCCGTTGCTGGTCGGCCTGGTGAGCGCGCGGACGGTGCAGGTGCTGGGCTATCCGTTCCTCGTCGACGGCACCCGGGTGGTGATGTTCGCCGGCGGGTTCGTCGCGGCCGGCGTGGGTATGTTGGCCTACCGCCAGATGGACGACCGACGTCTCGAGCCGCTGCTGCCCGACCTGCTCGCCGCGCTACGTCGCGGCGACCGGCGGCACGGGGCGGGGGTATTGATCGCGGTGGAGGGTGCGCAGGCCGAGGAGACCACGGAGCAGGCTGCGCGTCTGGCCGCCCGGTTGCGCGGCGGCGGTTACGCCGTCGTGGAGGTCGACCAGGGTGGTCGGGATCACGAGCGGTGGGCCGCAGCCACCCGTGAGGCCGAGCTGTCCGGCGCCCGTGCCAAGGCGCTCGCGGCGGCGGCCGTCCGCGCCGACCTCGTTGAGCGCAGGATCCGACCTGCCCTCGCCGACGGGTCGGTCGTCGTCGTGGACCGTTTCCTCGCCAGTCCACTGGTCCAGTTCGGTGTGGCGGCCGACCGGATGCATGCCGAGCTCGACCACGGCGAGCTGGAGAGCCTGGCGGCATGGGCCACCGGCCGGCTGCGCCCCGACGTGTCGGTGCTGCTCGACCGGGCTCCTGCCGAATCATCGCTCAGCGCCGGCGACGGGGAACGTTCGGGCGGGACGCCGCATGGCATGCCGGGTGAGGAGCACCTTCGCGTCCGACGGCTGCTCACCCGCATGGCCGCCGCCGAACCGCACCGGTACGTCGTCGTGGACGCCGACGGCACGCCGGACGAGGTGGCTGAGCGGGTCTTCGCCGGGTTGGCACCGTTGTTGCGGTCGCCGGACAGGGTGGCGGCTGAGCCCTCGCCCGGTGTCGCCCGGACAGCTCCATGACCGTCTGGGATGACGTCGTCGGACAGCCCGCCGCGGTGGCCGAATTGAGCACCGCGGCACAGGAGCCGACATCGATGACCCATGCGTGGCTCTTTACCGGCCCACCCGGATCGGGGCGTTCGGTGGCGGCGCGGGCGTTCGCGGCGGCGTTGCAATGCCCGTCGCACGGCTGTGGAGAATGCGCCTCGTGCCGCACGGTGATGGCGGGCACCCACGCCGACGTGCGCGAGGTGGTGCCGGAGGGGCTCAGCATCAGCGTCGGCTCGATGCGTGAGCTCGTGGCGATCTCGTCCCGCCGACCGGCCACCGGCCGTTACCAGATCATGATTATTACTGACGCCGACCGGCTCACCGAGGGCGCGGCGAACGCGCTGCTCAAGGCCGTCGAGGAACCGCCGGAACGGACGATCTTTCTGCTCTGCGCCCCATCGGACCATCCGGACGACGTCCGCGTGACGATCCGCTCACGGTGCCGGGTGGTGCCGTTGCGCGCCCCGTCCCCTGATGCCGTGTCCGAGGTGCTGGTCCGCCGCGACGGCCTCGACCTGGAGACGGCCACCTGGGCGGCATCGGTGTCGGGCGGGCATGTCGGCCGGGCCCGGCACCTCGCCCGCGACGCTGCCGCGCGTGAGCGTCGCGATCGGGCCCTGGCGTTGCCGTTGCGGATTCGCGGACTGGGTGATGCGTTCGCGCACGCCGGCGAGCTGGTGCGTGCCGCGAAAGCCGAAGCCGCCGAGCTCAGCGAGACCCGGGACACGACCGAGCGCGAGGAGCTCAGCGTCGCGATGGGTGCTGGGGGGGTCGGCAAGGGTGCGGCGGCTGCGGCACGTGGCGCGAAAGCGGCTGAACGTGAGCTCGAGAAACGGCAGAAGTCACGCAGCACCCGCAACCAGCGGGACGCGATCGACCGCGCGCTCGTCGACCTGGCCGGGTTCTTCCGGGACGCGCTCGTGGCAGGGAGCGGGGCATCTGTGGCGCTGGCGAATCCCGATCGGGTGGCTGATGTGCAGCGGGCGGCTCGGGAGTGGCCGGCCGAGTCGGTGCTGCGGCGGTTGGAGGCGGTGCTTGCCTGTCGGGAGGCGCTGGAGCAGAACGTCAAGCCGGAGATCGCTGTGGAGGCGATGATGGTGGCGTTGCATCGGGGGTGATCGGATGGTCTCGGGGGTGGGTTACGGCAGAGGCCTACTGATCGCAGGTGGGTCGCCTAGGGTCGGCGGGTGGGTCGCTACACTAGGTCCGCACCATCCGCCGCCTTAGCTCAGTCGGTTAGAGCGACGCACTCGTAATGCGTAGGTCTGGGGTTCGACTCCCCAAGGCGGCTCCACTATCCTTCCTGTTCAGGGGCTCATATCGCCTCCACAGATCGCACAAGTGATCGTTGGCTGGCATGAGTCGTGGCATGTCGTCGGTCCATCAGCCTACTGTCAGGGCATGCCGAGGGGATCGATCGAGACGCTGCGCACGGGCTACCGTGCGCGCGTCTACGCTGGCAAGGACCCGATCACCGGTAAGCAGACCTACCTGCGAGGTGAGACCCGGCGTCACCGACGCGATGCCGAGGCCGATGCCGAGCGCCTGGTCGCGAACGTGGAGGCCGAGCGCCGGCCTGACCAGCACGCAACCGTTGCCCACCTGCTCGACCGCTGGTCCGAGGTCGTCGACCACGAGCTCAGCACCGCCGAGACGACGGCCGGCTACATTCGACGGACCCTGAAACCGGCCGTCGGCGACCTTCCGGTGCGCAAGCTCCAGCACCGCGTCGACATCCTCGACCGGCTCTACACCCACCTGCGCCGGTGCAACCAGCTCTGCGACGGACAGGGCCGGACCAGACAACACCCTGACGGTGTCGCCGATGTCGGCCCGCATGTCTGCCGTCCGATGTCGCCCAGTTCGGTCCGGCGCGTGCACGCCATCCTCTCAGCGGCGCTCAACTACGCCGTCTCGTGGGGATGGATCGAGCGCAATCCGGCCGACTACGCCCACCCGCCGAAGATCGCTCGACGGCGGGCCGCGCCACCCACGCCGGAGCAGGTCGCGCTCCTGTTGAACGCCGCCGCTGCTGCCGACGACGAGGTGGCGGTGTTCCTCTGGCTCGCGGTCACCACTGGCGCGCGGCGTGGCGAGCTGGTGGCCCTGCGTTGGTCGGCTCTCGACCTCGACCGCGGGGTGCTGCGCCTCGCGGCCAACTATGTCGTCCGCAGCGGCCAGCGCCGGTTGAAGGGCACGAAGACCGGTGAGGAGAGGCTGCTCTCGCTCGACGCGGCGACCGTCGGTGTCCTCGCGGATCTCCGGGCCGTCCGGGCCGACGCCCTCGCTCCCGCAGGCCTCCCCCTGCCGGCCGACGCGTTCGTGTTCACCCCCGACCCGCTCGGCGCTCGACCCTGGCACCCTGACCACTTCACTCACAGCTACCGTGCCCTGGCCGACGAACTGGGCATCGTCGAACCGCTCAAGAACCTCCGGCACTTCAACGCTACCCAGCTGCTCGCGGCCGGGGTCGACCTGCGCACGACTGCCGGGAGGCTGGGCCACAGTGACGGCGGTGCGACGACCCTGCGTGTCTACGCCAGTTGGACGCGGCCAGCCGATCAACGCGCTGCCGATCTGCTCGCCGACGACCTCGCGGCCCTGCGCGCCCGATCCGCCGCCACGCCCCTTTCCCACTCGGCCGTGCCGCCGCGCCGTACAGCCCGAGCCCGGCCGGAGCTGGACGACGTCCTGCCATTGTCAGGTGAGCTGCGCGACTACCGGCAACTCGCCGCAGCACTCCGTGATGCGATTCGACTCAACAAGCTCAGACCTGGCGACCTCTGCCCGTCCGCGGTAGCACTGGCGACGCACGTCGGACTTGCTCGGTCGACCGCGCATCGAGCTATCAGCACTCTCGGGGCCGAGGGCGCGATCGTGCGTGTGCGCGGGCGGTGGGAAGTCGCGAGTACCCCTCTGCCGCGTCCGAGAGCCGAGGTCTGATGCCGTGCGACATATCCTCCTCAGCTCTTCGGCTCCGGCTGCCGTCACCGCTCGAAACTCTCGACGACGATCGCCTAAGCCAGCACGAGGTCCGCGTGGTGCTCAAGCGGGACGACCTCATTCACCCGGACATCTCCGGCAACAAGTGGCGGAAGCTGAAGTTCAACCTGCTCGACGCCGCAGCGTCCGGTCAGAACACGCTATTGACATTCGGTGGGGCCTACTCGAACCATATTCGCGCAGTTGCGGCTGCCGGGCACCACTTCGGATTCGAGACCGTCGGCATCATCCGCGGTGAGGAGCACTTGCCTCTCAACCCGACGCTCGACTTCGCCGTCCGCCACGGGATGACGATCGACTACCTCGACCGAGCGACCTATCGCCAGAAGACCGAGTCGGCTGTCGTCGAACGACTGCACCGACGCTTCGGTGACTTCTTCCTACTCCCCGAGGGAGGAAGCAACGCAGCTGCGGTACGAGGCGCGGCGGAGATCTCGGCCGAGCTGCCGCCCGATTACGACGTCGTCTGTTGCCCGTGCGGGACGGGTGGGACGTTGGCCGGACTTTCAGCCGGCCTCCCAGCGGGCAAGCTCGCGGTCGGGTTCGCGGCACTCAAGGGCGCTGGCTTCCTCGTCGACGAGGTGACACGTCTTCAGTGGGAGTACGGAACAGTGACCGACAACTGGAATATCGAGCTGGGATACCACTTTGGTGGCTTTGCCCGCCGCAAACCCGCCCTGGACGCGTTTATTGCAGACTTCCGACAACGGCATTCGATCGACCTGGAATGGGTCTACGTCGCGAAGATGCTTTATGGAGTATTCGATTTGGTCGAGCGCGGTCGATTCGCTGCCGGTACGACGATCGTCCCAGTCGTCACGGGCCCGGCTACACCTTAGCTTCGAACCTCTTGAGCGTGCGACGATCGAGCGACCGGGATTCCAGTTTCAGATCCCAGTCGCCATTGTTGATCTGAAACCGTTTGCCGAATCCGAGCCAGCGGCCCGTCAACTGGCCGCCCGACGGGGCCACGAGGAACTGGAGGGCGCCCCGGTACACCGCGCCCTTGTAGTAGCCGGTCGGTGACGTCCGCTCCTCCCATGATCCCGTTGCGGTCATGCCGTCGACCATCAGGCTCATGCCCAGCTCGGAGCCCGACGATTGCGGGAGGCTCTCGACGGTGACCGATGCTCCATGTTGCCGTAGCACGACGTAGTGGATGTCCGAGAAGTCCTTGCCTCGCCCGTTGCTGTAGTACGAGTACTCGCTGCGCCACACCCCGGACAGGTCGACGACCCCTCCGTGGATCGGAGGCTGCGCCGCGGCCGCGGCGATGCCGTCAGGATCGGCCGGCTGCGCCGCGGCGAGCGTGAGGGCGAATCCGAGCTTCATCGACGTTAGACAGAAGTCGGTTGCAACGGCGGCGCGCGAACGGGCCGACGACCGTAGTCGGCGGCATGTAGTCCGCGCAGCTGTCGTCGGTTTCGTGACGGTAGGGCCATTGGCTACTTGGCGGTTGGCCTCGGCGGGCCAGCGCCGCGCCAGCTGCGTCGGGGTTTCCGCGGCCGCCGGGGTACTTCCCGCTGGCCCAGTGTAGGTACTCAGCGCTCACCTCCTGGTCCGCTGCGTGTTCGTGTGAGGTGGTCAGGGCCACCGCCAGGCAGGTCGGGCGCTGGCCTTGATCGGTGATCGGTGGCCACGGAGCCCGCGCGTCGATGATCCAGTCCAGCACAGCTCAGCCCTCCGCCACACGGGCGGCATGTTCACGCACTTGCCTCACGGCGAATCCGTTGAGGGCGTGTGCCGGTCCGATGCGGACGGTGATGGAGAACGTGTCAATCCGATCGGCTTCCCATGGTCGGGACAAGCTCGCATTAAATTCGGCACGCCCGGGCCCGTCGACGAGGAACACGAGTTCGCGGGTGCCGGGTTGTCCGACAACGCTCGCGTTCTCGCCGGGTTGATCCGAGTTCAGCGAGCTTGGGTGGTATCGGTTCTCGGCCAAGCGCAGCAGGGATTCGCCGGATATGTCTTGCGTGACGTTCGCCGGGGTGCTCGCGGCGTCTTTCGTTGCATCTTTTCGGCCGTCCCAGCGCAGTTGTGGCTTGGCTGGTCGAGGAATCTCGGGGGAATGAATGCGCCAGATATGGCCGGTGGCGGCGTTCTCTGGCAGGCGTAGGCGCAGCTCGTCGCCCGGTCGGCACAGAATCGGGACATCGCGTGCGTCTGGTTCCACGATGAATAGGGCCGCCCGGTTGTCTCCCTCCGGTGGCGGGCCTGGGCGCATGGCGTCCTTCGCGGCCTTCGCACCCTGCTTCGCGAAGCGGTCGGCGTCCTGAAAGGGGATGCGGCCGAGCGCAGCCAGCTGCCAGGCGGACGCGCTGAAGCTGACATCGAGCTCCCTGCTGATCGCGTACACATCGGGAGCGTCCAGGCGGCGGGACTTGGGCATCCCGAGTCGGCGCAACACCCGATTGATCGCCTGCAGCGGCATGAGGAACGCGCCAGCGAACGCCTGCGTAGCGACTTCGTCGACTGGGTGTCCGGCGGTGGGCCCGACGACGTCGTCGGGTTGATCGAGGTGGCTGCGGTGTCCGAGGACGTGGTGTCCGAGCTCGTGGGCGCACGTGTAGCGCTGTAGGTACTCGGGGTGGTCGGCGTTGAGCACGATGCCGGCTGCGTCGCCCTCTCGGAGGTAGAAGCCATAGAGCCCGGCACTGAGCGGCCGGCTGACCAGCCAGATCCCCTCCTGCTGCACGACGGAGAAGACGTCGATTGGCTTGGTGTAGTCGGTGTGCAGCCGGGCGTGGAGGCGCTGTGCTGCGGTATTGGCGTCGGTGACGGCCTTACTCGGCATCCAGCTCACCTTGTCGGCCGGCGGTCGCTGTGGCTGGGCTGGTACGACCGCCACCGTGGCCGTTCGTGGTCAGTCCACGCCGGGTCATTCCTGCCCCTCTTCGACGCGGGTTACCGGCGGGGCCTGGCCGGCCTCGCGCAGGAACTCGGCGAACCTAAGGACCTGCTGCTTGTCGTCATCGGAGAGGTTCTTGGCAGCGCGGAAGAGGGCGGTGGTCGTGGGGTCCTCGCTGCGGCTGTGACCCAGCAAACGGTCGACGCTGGTGCCGAAGAGCTCTGAGAGGCGCTTGAGCTCCAGGCCGCTGACGCGCCTCCGGCCAGTCTCTAGGGCGCTGACGGCCGCGCGCGGGATTCCGAGTGTGGCCGCAACGTCAGCCTGACTAAGGCCGATGTACTGCCGTTCGGCTTTGATCCGATCAGCCAGCGCAATGGCCTCGGGACTCGCGTCGCCGCCGCGGGCAGCCGTTTCGTCGTCGGTGGATTTGCGAGTGGTCACGGAGCAACTCCTCTCTCACATCGCGGTTCAGGGATGTGCAGGGAAGCAGAGGCCCAGTCTGGGGGGACGCGGGCGACAGCGAGCGCGAGGGCGACATCACCCTCGTGGCACAGCGTGAGAGACCAATCCCAGGCGTGCGCCCCCGTCGGCCAGACAGACCCATCGGAGGCCCTCAGGCTAGGACGACCGTCAGGGTGATGGAGGACCTCGATGTCCCCGGGTCGTAAGCCGCGGAATCCGGTGCCGACGGCCTTCGCGACGGCCTCCTTGGCAGCCCAGCGGACAGCGAACCGGTCGGGACGCCGTGCGCAGTAGAGGCGTTCGGCCTCGGTAAATGCTGTTCGGGTCATGGCGTTGCCACCGGTGGTGGAAAGGATCCGGGTGAACTCGGAGATGACGACGACGTCAACCCCAACCCGAATAGGTCCAGTCTGAATGGCATCGCTTGTCCCAATTGCAGCGATGAGGTCCTGGACGAGCTGCGGGGCGGCCCCGGTCACCGGAGCACCGTAGGCAGGTCGAGGTCGCGCATGGTGGCACCGAGACGCCGGGCTGAGATCTCAATGGGGGTGACGGTGCCGGCGGCCGCGCAGGCTGCGGCGAGCAGAGTGGCTCGTCCTGGCGCGGCGGAGTAGGCGTGCCCTGTGACGACAAGCAGCTGTCCAACGTCCCGCCCGGACTCGGCCGCGAGGAAGGCCAGGAGTCGGGCTAGACCGAGGAAGTTGCCGTAGGCGCGTGTCTCGTAGACGTGAGCTCGGTACAGGGCGACCATCGACAGTGCTCCGTCGCGGCTGCTAGTGAGGCTTATGTGCGCCAGACAGGGGCCACCGCGCTTGAGGGTGTCGAAGCCAACGTCCCCGTGCAGGACGGCGCCGCTGGTCAAATGGCCGGGTGACCCCAGGTCCACATCGGGCGCCACGATGGGCATCTCGTAGGTGTCGACGTATTTCCGGCCAGCGTTGAGGGTTTTCAGAATCAGCTCGAGCTGGTTGGTCGTGCTCCCGTCCTGGCTGGGGTAGGCCGTGAGCCGGCCGATGTAGGTGCCCCAGCGCCGGCTGCGGGAGCTTGCTCGCAGGCCTTCATTGCGATGCACGTTGGCCATGAACCTACTAGCTGCGCCGTCTCGTCCAGGCCGGTACAAGCCAATCGGGAAGATCGTGTTGGCCACCGTGTGCATGCTCTGGGGATTCGCAAAATTGCTTGTGCCCGCCGCTTGCAGCTCGACGAGGCGCCGCTCGATCGCGCGCCGGACACCAACGTCTTCGTGCAGCGGGTGAGCGATAGCCACGGAAAGGTTGACAGCCTGCCCAGTCTCCTGCAGGGCCTCGTATGCGGCGAGCCAGGCCGTCCCGATGTCCTTCTCGTCGATGAAGATGGCCATGGAGCTAGACCTCCGAGGTCGCGGCGAGACTGCCCTGAAGCAGGTCGAGGAGGGCCTCGATGGTGGCGTACTGATCAGGTGGGAGGTCCGCAGGGCCGACGAGTGGCACGCCGAATGCCTCCCCAACCTCTGCGATGACACACTCGGCAACCTTGCTGTCGAGCTCGTAGAGGCTGTCGCCACCGTTGGCAGCGACCCCCTGTTCGAGTTCCTCGACGTCGACACCCTCGACGTTGGCCAAGGCCGCGATCAGGGCCTCGCGGATCTCACTGTGAGTGACCCCGCTCATCGGCCATACCTTCCCGTCTGCTGCTTGCTTCGACGACATCATATGCGTCAAGATGTCAGAAAATCAAGCATCCTGGAGGAGCCATGGACTTCAGGCAGTACCAGAGGCAGACCGCTGAGACCGACCAACCAGCGGGTGGTGACGCCGTGACCCGGCTCGAGATCTACCTACTGGGGCTGGGTGGCGAGGCGGGCTCGGTGGCGTCTGAGTACAAGAAGCGGCTGCGCGACGGGGAGGCGCACTCTCAATGGTTGCCGCGCATGAGCGAGGAGCTGGGGGACGTCCTGTGGTACCTCGCGGCGATTGCCAGCGAGCTTGACCTTGATTTGCAAGAGGTCGCTCAGAGCAACATCGTCAAGACGCGCGGTCGGTGGTTGACTGGCGCAGTCGAGGCGCTCGACGCGAGGTTCCCAGAGGCGGAGCAGCTGCCGCGTCGTGGGGAGTACAGGTTCGTTCCGGTCACGAGCAGCACGGGTCGTCCGGCCGTGGAGCTGTGGTTCGACGGTGTCCGTGCGGGTGATTTGTTGACGGACGCCGCGCATGAGCCGGACGGGTATCGGTTTCACGACGTGTTTCATCTATCGTACGCATCGCTGCTGGGCTGGTCGCCGGTCACGCGCAGTCTGCTCCAGCGCAAGCGGCGCAGCGATGCGGCAACTGACGAGAACGAAGACGGCGGCCGCGCGATCGTGATCGAGGAGGGAATCTCGGCGCTGGTGTTCGCCTATGCGATGCAACACCACTATCTCGAGGATGTGCACCGCCTGGACCAACGACTTCTCGACAGCATCGCTTTGCTTACCTCGACTACCGAAGCCCGGGTGCGCCGGGCCGGAGACTGGGAACGGGCGATCCTCGTCGGGTTCGCTTGCTTTCGATCTCTCTTGGCGCACGGAGGCGGCGCCGTACGCTTCGACGCAGAGGCCGGGCTACTTGAGTTCGTCCCGACGGGGACGGCTCCCGCCGAGACTCGCGGCACAGGACGGGGCTGAGCTACTCGGCAGTCCCGGAGGCTTATGCAGAACTCCTGGTGGGCGCCACATCGCCGCAGGTCAGCAACAGTACGATTAGATCAACTCCGGACTTTTGCATAAGCCTCCCGGCCTCTGCGCGACTTTACAGCTGCAAGCGCGACTTGATTCGTCGGAGTCCGACTAACCGTTCAGGTTCCACTTCGGTGGGAACCACGCATTGATCGGCTCGAGCACAGGTGTGAACAGCTGCTTGATGCGGCTACGGCCGCTGTGGCCGGGGATCTCGGGGTGTGCGACGCGGGCGTACTTGTCCACCTCGCAGAACAGGTTCTGGCAGTCGACCAACTGCAGCGGTCGCCCACGGAGGCCGGAGAACGCCAGGCCGAGCCTGTCGAAGTGGTTGTCTTGGTGTTCGGCCATGTAGCGAATGATCTCGGGTTCGATGCCGTCGGCGACTGGGCCGAAGCACTTGCGTATGCCGTCCCGCGCGCCCGGGCCGGGTACCACGAACTCCATCTCATCGAACGCGAGCACCGCTGAGTAGTTCAGGTCGATTGCGAACTGGTAGGCCAAGAAGTTGCCCATCGCCGGATAGGAGGCCATGGTCATGAACAGCTCCTGCAGTGACCCGCCGCCGGCTGCCCGTTCCGGCAGGCCGGTGGTCATCATCAGCTCGAGCAGCCGCAAATGATTCGTGTGCTTGCGCTCGGCGCCTAGCCGCGGTGGGGGCACCACGTACGCCGGGGAGTACAGCTTCGTGCTGGCGGCGAACGCTGCGGTCAGCACCTCGTCGTAGGCGGCCAGGTCGAACCGTTCCCAGCTGATCTCCCCGATTGCGGCTTCCAGTAGCCGCCAGGTGGACACCCGATTGAACATCTTGAACAGCAGTGTCCGGAACACCACCTCTTCCAGCCGCTGCGAACCGCGGTAGGAAACCTGCTGGATGAGGAACTGACTGACTCGATCCGCGGCCCGGAAGCAGTTGGTGAACCGGTGCCGCAGCAACACCGGATCGGTGGTCCATGGTCCCGGCTGGCCTGACAACCGTGCCTCGTAGATCGCCTGCCGCTCGGCCGCGAACAGCCAATACGTGTCGAACACCGGCGTCGGTTCCAGCGTCCGCCCAGCCACTCGGACCGTCCACGCCGGCATCGACGTGGCACCGGGCCTCAGTCCGAGAGTGCCCACTGGCAGCGCCAGCTCCAGCTCGCCCTGCTCCGCGACCGCCGCTACCGCCGACGCCATGGCAGTCACCTCTCTACTGTTACATGAACTATGTGACGCGCTACATTGTATCAGTGACCGATGGCTGGCGGGAGGCGGTGCGAGAACGATCGTCAGCGGTGTTCAGCAACCGTTACTTCGTCGAGGTCGTCGCCGGCATCGCCGACCAGGCTCCGACTGCTAACGATCGGCTCACGGTGCGGATGCTCGCCGCGCACACCGGGCTGACCGACAGTCTGGTCAAGCTCGTCGTCACGCGTCTGATCAACGCTGAGCTGCTGTTATCGCAGCCGCCGGATCGCCCCCGCGGCCCCCGGTACCACCTAGTTCAGCGCGCCGGTGGCCGGTGGGACGCACTAGTCGACTTGTGCGCGCGGCTCACGCACGAGACATAGAGGCTTATTCATAAGCCCGCTTGAAGAATATGAGACCAACGACCGCGTCAATCGTATCAGCGACGGTGCGGAGTGGCCTGCGGTAATCGGTGTGGAGCACGCGCCAGTTCTTGACGTGGGCA
>Ga0136617_10000072_pt1 | contig 66012 bp, 76 predicted proteins | sample AntDrymUQ3222106_2_FD_129672 | JGI IMG/M metagenome (GOLD analysis project Ga0136617, IMG submission 129672) | Polar desert sand microbial communities from Dry Valleys, Antarctica - metaG UQ322 (21.06) | ecosystem: Environmental > Terrestrial > Soil > Desert | place: Antarctica: Dry Valley...
GAGACGTCGTCGCCCTCCTCGACCAGGCCGGAGATCGCGACCGGCCCGCCGTCCCACACCGGCAGCAGCCGTGGGAGCGTCCAGCGCGCGGGCACGCTGACCTGCGAGAAGTCGAAGGAATGCATGCCGCCGTCGCCCTCGGCGTCGATCCGCTCGGCGGGATGGCAGAGCGTCGGCACCCCCAGCGCCGGCGCCGCGCCGCGGTGGTCGGGGTGCGCGTGGCCGAGCACGATCCGGTTTAGCCCGCCGAGCGAGGCGGCCGCCGCGGCGAGCCCGGTCGACATCGCCTTGATGCCGGCCTCGAACATCGTCACGCCGCCGTCCGCGTCCTCGATCAGGTAGACGTTCATCGTCTTCAGCGGGAAGCCGCCGCGGACGATCCACACGCCCTCGGCGATCCGCTCGGGGTCCGCGCACAGCGCGCGCCGGCGCACCTTGGCCTGGCCGTTGAACGCCTTCGCCATCCGCTGCTCGGCGCTCGAGCCGCTGGGCGGCAGCAGGCCGATCTGGCGCGCGAAGGTCGACCCGTCGGTGTAGGCGTCCTCGCGCTCGATCTGCCCGTCGCGGAGCCGGAAGAGATCGAGGCCCTCGAGCTCGAGCCGCGCGTAGGTCGGGTCGATGCCCTGATAACTGCCGGGTCCGGCGAACGTGCCGGCGGCGGCCCACTTGACCGCGACCTGCTCGTCCTCGGCGATCAGCGCGTCGATCTCGATGCGGAAGTCGGGCACGGCGCCGAACAGCTCGGCCCAGTAGGCGCGCACGCCGTCCGGGCCCGTGGCGTCGGCCTGGCCGGCGACGTGGCAGTGGCCGCCGGGCGCCCAGGCGGCGGCGATCGCATCGAGATCGTGACGCGCGAGCGCGTCGAAGTAGCCGGTCATCAGGGCCCGCGGCGTGGTCCCCGTAGCGCTTGAAGCCATGCCGGGACGTTACCGTCACGGCCCATGCGCAAGCCGACCCGACCGCGGGAGGTGGGGCGCGGCGAGCGCGTGCTCCCCGGCGTCTGGCGGCTGCGCCTGCCGCTGCCCTGGCCGGTCGTGCCGCACTGCAACGCGTGGGCGATCGCCGCGGGCGACGGGATCGTGCTGATCGACACCGGGACGCACGAGCCGGGCTCGCTCGCCCAGCTCGAGCGCGCGCTCGACCAGGTCGGGCTGCGGCTCGAGCACGTGCGGCTGCTCCTCTGCACCCACGCCCACGCCGACCACTGCGGGCAGGCCGCGGAGATCGTGGAGCGGGCGGGCTGCGAGCTGTGGGCCCATCCGAATCTGGCGCACTTCAACGCGGCGGCGGACGACCCCGAGGCGGCGCACGCGCGCCGGGTCGAGATCGCGCGCCAGAGCGGCGTGCCGGTCGAGCCGCCCGACCGCGGGCGCACGCTGGCGTCCGGGCCGCTCACGCCCGACCGCGACCTCGTCCCGGGGGCCGAGGTCGAGTCCGACCTCGGCACGTGGTCGGTGCACTCCACGCCGGGCCACGCGCCGTCGCACGTGTGCCTGTTCCAGCCCGAGCGGCGGCTCCTGATCTCCGGTGACCACCTGCTCGGCCGCGTCTCGCTGTACTTCGACTACGGCTGGAGCCCCGACCCGGTCGGCGAGTTCCTCGCCTCGCTCGACACGACCGAGGCGCTCAACGCGCGGCTCGCGCTGTCAGGCCACGGCCGCCCGTTCTCCGACGTCCGCGAGCACCACGCGGCCAATCGCGGGCTCGTGCGGGAGCGCCTCGACGCGGTGCTGGCCGGGCTCGCGGACCGGCCGAGCACCGCCTACGACCTGCTCCCGGCGGTCTACGGCGAGACGCTCCGGCCCGAGGTCGCCGGCTGGCTGCTGTCCAAGCTGCTCTGCTACCTGACCCACCTCGAGGCCACCGGTGCGGCGCGTCGCATCGAGGGCGAGCCCGAACGATGGGCTACTAGCCTGTAGCCGCATGCGGATCGACGAACGCATCACCGCCAGCGCGGAGCCCTCGTTCTCCTTCGAGTTCTTCCCGCCCAAGACCGAGGACGGCGCGCGCAACCTGGAGGAGGCGATGATCGCGCTCTCGACCATGGATCCGACCTTCGTGTCGGTGACCTACGGCGCGGGCGGCACGCGCGGGCAGAAGCTCAAGACGGTCGACATCGTCTCGCGCATGAAGGCCGACTTCGGCCTCGAGGCGATGGCCCACTTCACGTGCGTGGACGCGACCGTCGACGAGCTGCGCGCGACGCTCGACCTGATGCGCGACCGCGGCGTCGAGAACGTGCTGGCGCTGCGCGGCGACCCCCCGCAGGGCCAGGACGAGTGGACCGCCACCGAGGGCGGCCTGCGCTACTCCCGCGAGCTGATCGAGATGATCCGCGGCGAGTACGACTTCGCGATCGGCGCGGCGAGCTTCCCCGAGACCCACATCCACGCCACGGACGCCGAGTCCGACCTGCGCTACACGAAGGAGAAGGTCGACGCCGGCGCGGGCTTCCTGATCACCCAGCTCTTCTTCGACAACCGCTTCTACTACGACCACGTGGCGCGGGCGCGGGAGATCGGCATCGAGGTGCCGATCATCCCCGGGATCATGCCGATCACCAGCGCCGGCCAGATCCGGCGGATCACCGGCATGTGCGGCTCCTGCATCCCCGACCGCCTGCAGCAGGAGCTCGAGCTGCGCGCCGACGATCCGCGCGCGGCGACCGACTTCGGCGTCGCCTACGCGACCCTGCAGTGCGCCGACCTGCTCGCCAACGGCGCGCCCGGGATCCACTTCTACACGCTGAACCGCTCACCGGCCACGCGCGCGATCCTCAGCGCGCTGCGCACGCTGAGCCCCTGGGAGGCTCAGCCGGGCTTCTCGATGTCCAGCGCGTGAGCGACGCGCGGCCGCCCGTCGAACTCCCACGCCACGTCCACCGTGTCGTTCTTGCGGTAGGTCCCGATGCCCCACGCCCCGAGGAACCAGCGGCCCATGCCGAGCTTGCCCTCCTTGGCGAGCGGCCGGTCGAACTCGAGGACGCCGCGGCGCACTTCATAGTCCGTTCCCTCGTGCTGGCGCACCCCGTTGAGGAACACCGTGTAGGGCTCGCGCACCCCTGCGGGGAGCCGGACTGTCCACTTCTCCATCGGGCCGGATGATGGCAGGCAGCGGGCTCGAGTTCCGGGTCCGGCGCTCGCCGCGCGCGCGCCGCGTACGGGTCAGCGTCGACGGCTCCGGGGAGGTCGAGGTCGTGCTCCCCAAGCGCGCGCCCGAGCGCGCGGCGGCCCAGGCGGTGCGCGAGCTGACGCCCTGGATCGAGCGCCGCCGGCGCACGCTGGCCCGCGCGGCGGCGGAGATCGCGCGCCCTGTCGGCACCGTTCCCTACCTCGGCCGCGACCTGCGGCTCGTGCCGCAGCCGGGCCGCGAGCGCGTCCACCGCCGCGGCGACGACCTGCTGGTGCCCAAGCGCGACGCCGGCCCGGCGATCGAGCGCTGGTACCGCCGCCAGGCGCGGGCCGAGATCGGCCCGCGGCTCGACGCCGCCACCGCCCGGGCGGGCACGAGCTACACCGGCTTGACGATCCGCGGCCAGAAGACGCGCTGGGCCTCGTGCTCGACCACCGGCCACATGTCGTTCAACTGGCGGCTCCTGCTCGCCCCCGAGGCGGTCCTGGACTACGTCGTCGAGCACGAGGTCTGCCACCTCGAGCGGATGGACCACTCGCCGCGCTTCTGGGCGCTGCTCGAGTCACGCGTTCCGGACTGGCGCGAGCACGCCCGCTGGCTGCGCCGCTACGGCCCGACGCTCGTGCTCTAGGAGCCCGGCGCCTGGTCCTTTGGCGCGTAGCGGTGGTGGAGCATCAGCGCGTTGCCGTCCGGGTCCCGGAAGTAGGCCATGTGGCAGACCCCGCTGTCGATGTTGTCGGGCACGAACTCGACGCCCTGCTCCTCGAGCGCGGCCCGGGCGGCGGCGACGTCATCGACCTGGAAGGCGATCGGGTGCGAGTGGGGTGAGAACTCGAGGCCGAAGGCGTCGGACTGCATGACGGCGATGGTCACCGTTCCGTTCTCGAACTCGCCGGCCGGCATGTCTCCCCAGCGCTTGGAGCGCTCGAGGCCGAGCACGTCGCCGTAGAACGCGTCCGCCTGCTCGTAGTCCTGGGTGGGCACGGCGATGAAGTCGATGCCGGTGACGAGGCTCATGGCTCTCCTTGATGATGGGTGGTCTATGCCGCCTGGAGCTCTTCGTACCAGCCGGCGAGCTTCGGCAGCATGTCGGGTCGGGCGGGCTCGAGCTCCGCGAGCCGCCCGCGGTCGATCAGCAGCGCCTGGATCACGAGCGACACGCTGACGTCGTGGGCCGGGCGGTGCACGATCTCGACGGCGTCGCCGGCCTCGAGGACGCCCTCGGTGACGATCGCAAGGTACGCGCCGGGGCGCCCGCCGTGCAGGAACGCCTTCATGAAGCCCGTTACGCGGAGGTTCGCCTCGAGCTTGAAGCAGGGGATGCGTGGCCCGGCGACGCGCAGCTCGACCGTCCCGATGCGCCAGCGCTCGCCGATGCGCGCGCGGGAGACGTCCATGCCTTCCAGCGTCAGGTTCTCGCCGAAGGCGCCCGGTCCCAGCTCGCGCCCGATCAGCCCGCTCCACCAGGCGGTGTCCTCGCGGGCGTACGCGTAGACGGCCTGATCGGGCCCGCCATGGTTGACCCTGTCGGCCTGCTCGTCGCCCTCGAGGTTCACGCCCCGCGCCGCGACGGGGCCCGTCACCGGCGGCTTGACGATCCCGGAGTCGACGATCCGGCTGCCCGTCCACAGCGGCTTCGATCTGCCGACGTTGACGGAGACGACGCGCGCGCTCACGCCTCCAGCGTACGGCGGAGCGCCGCGTAGGCGCTCTCGCCGGGCTCCTGCGCCACCAGCCGCCGCCGCAGCCGGCCCGTCCACGCTTCGACCGAGCCGTCGCCGCGCACGTCGATCCCGCCGCGCACGCCGCGCTCGCCCCGCAGCTCGAGCCGGTGGGCGACCTGCTGGACCGGCTCGAAGGTCTTGAAGCGCAGCTCGACCGGCGCCCGCCGCGGACCTCCGGCGAGCGCGCGCGCCCGCTGCTCGATCAGCGCGAGCGCCGCGTCGAGCGAAGCGGCGTCGATGCGCTCGACCCGTGGTCCGGTTCTGACGATGACGCGGTGAGCCATGACCGGGATGGTGCCGTGCCGGGCCGCGCGGCGTGGGCCGCCGCCGCCGCGAGGGAGAGCAGGACGCCTGCGTCGTCGCCGTCGGCCGGGAAGGTCGCGTGCCCGATGACCGGCTCGACGCGGACCTCGTCGCCGGCCAGCAGCAGCGGCTCCTCGAGCGCCTCGGCGAGGCGGCCGCCGACGCGCTCGATGACGCCGCCGGATGCGTACCGCAGATCCGCGAGCATCACGCCGAGCTCGGCCGGCCCCGTCCGCGCGAGCACGTCGGTCGCGCGCAGGACGTCGGTGACCCGCATCGCCAGCGGGGCGAGCAGGTCCGGTCCGGCCAGCAGGCGCAGGTGCAGCACCATCACCGAGGCGCCCGAGCGGCGCGCGCGGGCCAGTGCCAGCTCGACGTGCTCCTCCAGCAGGGCCGCGGTCGGGAGGCCGGTCAGCGGTCGCGCAGCGACGTGGCGCTCTCGCGCGTGAGCGCGGTGGCGAGCTGGCCGCCGACGGTGGCGAGCATCGCTGCGGTCTCGGGATCGTGCTCGCGCACGTCGCGGGCGAACAGCTCGAGCACGCCGGCGGGATCGTCGCCGTGCCCGAGCGGCACGGCGACCGCGGCGCGCAGGCGCGCGTGGCGCGCCAGGCGCGCAGGCGCGCGTGGCGCGCCGCGCCGGCGCGCGGCTCCTGGACGTCGGCACGGACATTGGCGACCCACAGCGGGCGGCGGAACGCGAAGACGCGGCCGGGCATCGGTCCGGCGGCGGCGAGTTGCCGCGCTCGGTCAGCGCTTGTCCATCGGCACGTAGTCGCGCGTGCGGTCCCCCGTGTAGATCTGGCGCGGGCGGGCGATCTTCTGCTCCGAGTCGTCGATCATCTCCAGCCACTGGGCGATCCAGCCGCTCGTGCGCGGGATCGCGAACAGCACCGGGAACATGTCGACCGGCATGCCCAGCGCCTCGTAGATCAGGCCCGAGTAGAAGTCGACGTTCGGATACAGCTTGCGCTCGACGAAGTACTCGTCCTCGAGCGCGATCTTCTCGAGCTCCAGCGCGATCTCGAGCAGCGGGTTGACCCCGGTGACCTCGAACACGTCGTCGGCGGCGGTCTTGATGATCTTGGCGCGCGGGTCGTAGTTCTTGTAGACCCGGTGCCCGAAGCCCATCAGCTTCTCGTCGCCGTCCTTCACGCCCTTCATGAAGTCCGCGATGTTCTCCTTCGTCTCGATGCGCTTGAGCATCCGCAGGACAGCCTCGTTGGCGCCGCCGTGGAGCGGGCCGTAGAGCGCCGCGACGCCGGCGGCGACCGCGGAGTAGGGATCGACCTGCGAGGAGCCGACCGAGCGCACGGCCGAGGTCGAGCAGTTCTGCTCGTGGTCGGCGTGGAGGATGAAGAGGATGTCGAGCGCCCGCTCGAGGCGAGGATCGGGCTCGTACTTGAGCTCGGTCATCTTGTAGAGCATGTTGAGGAAGTTGCCGGGATAGCGCAGGTCGTTGTCCGGATAGACGTACGGCTGCCCCATGTTGTGGCGGAAGGCGAAGGCCGCCAGCGTCGGCATCTTGGCGATCAGGCGGATGAGGTGCATGTAGCGCACGTCCTCGTCCTTGATCGCGTTGGCATCCGGATAGAACGTCGAGAGCGCAGCGACGGACGCCGTCAGCATCCCCATCGGGTGCGCGTCGTAGCGGAAGCCCTGCATGAAGTTCTTGACGTTCTCGTGCACGAAGGTGTGGATCGTCACCTCGTGGATCCAGTCGTCCAGCTGCGCCTGCGTGGGCAGGTCGCCGTGGATCAGCAGGTAGGCCACCTCGAGGTAGGTCGACTCCTCGGCGAGCTGCTCGATCGGGTAGCCGCGGTACTCGAGGATGCCCTTGTCTCCGTCGATGAAGGTGACCGCCGACCGGCACGAAGCGGTGTTGGTGAACGCCGGGTCGTAGGTCATCAGGCCGAAGTCGTCCTCGTTGACCTTGATGTCGCGCAGCGCCATCGCGCGCACCGTGCCGTCCTCGATGGGGACCTCATAGGTCTCGCCCGTGCGGTTGTCGGTGATGCTCAGCGTGTCAGCCGCGGTGGCTACGCCACCGCCGTTGCTGGTCTCTTCCTCGGTTCCCATCGACCTATTATGACCTCAGGAGGTGAGGATCGCGCTGGCCATCGCCAGCAGGATCAGCGCCACGCTGATGGCCATCACGCCGCGCGTCGCTCCCTGCGAGGGCGGGAAGGTCTCGTGCGCCCTGATGCCGATCGCCGACACGACCAGGGCCCACACGGCGAGCAGGCCGCCGCAGACGTAGAACAGCGTCTTGGAGGACTCTTGACCCTCTTCGGAGGCGGCGAAGACGATCAGGGTGGCCAGCACGACGGCGAACGCTACTGGACGGAGCGCCGGACGGGCGGGGACTGATACCGGCTCTCCGTCGCCGCCAGCTGGCCCTGGTAGTGGGATCCGAGCGCCTCCGAGCCGTACGGACGCAGCGCCGGCGCGTCGAGGGTCATGAACGACAGCTGCGCGATCAGCAGCCCGGGGTGGAGGATGATCGGCACGCGCGTGAGGTTGTTGAGCTCGAGCGTCAGCGTGCCCTTCCAGCCCGGGTCGCAGAACCCCGCCGTGGCGTGCACGATCAGGCCGAGGCGGCCTAAAGAGCTCTTGCCCTCGATTCTCGCGACGATGTCGTCGGGCAGCTCGACCCACTCGAGCGTGCGGCCGAGGACGAACTCGCCGGGGTGGATGACGAACTGATCGCCCGGCTCGGCCACGACCTCCTCGGTCAGGTTGGCCGGCGGCTCGCGCAGGTCGATCGCGGTCGTGCGGTGGTTGTGGAAGACGCGGAAGGAGTCGCCGAGGCGCAGGTCGATCGACGCCGGCTGGACGAGCTCGGGGTCCCACGGTTCGATCTTGATCCGGCCCTCCTCGACCAGGCGCAGAATCGTTCCGTCGGACAGCACCGACTGGGGAGCGCGGTCAGGCACGTGCCGCCAAGTCTGCCATGGGATGCTGTCGCGATGGCCGATGACGACGACTGGGTCGGCGAGCCGCCCGAGGGCCGCCACAGCCGTGACCGCGCCAAGCCGGAGTTCTGGCGCGGGCAGTGGCAGGCGATCGTGGCCACGAGCCTGCTCGGGATCTTCGTGATCCTCGTGCTGCTGTTCCTGCTGCTCTTCTAGCGCGCGAGCTCGCGCCCGCGGGCGCGCAGGGGCCGAACGCGCGGGGGAGCGACCGGGACCGGCTCGCCGTGGGGACCACGCCGCGGCGTGCGCGGGAGGCGCGGGATCGGGTGCGGCCGCTGCCGCTTGCCCGCGCCGCCGTCGTCGCGGACATCCTCAGAGGGGTCCGGCTCTTGCTTGACCGCCCACCACACCAGCCAGATCGCGGCGATGATCGGCAGCTTGAGCATGACGAAGAGGTAGAACATCGTCCAGCCCATGTGCGCGCATGGTAGCTGCGGGGGAAGGATTCCGACACCCCGGTGATCCAGTCGGCGCGCCGGCGCGTTACCCCCGACCCGAATGGCCATCCAACCATCGGAGGATCCCTTCGTGTCCCAACTCATCACCCTCGAGGCGCTCGATCAGGACGGCGCCATCCGCGAGACGGCCGAGGCGGCCGGCGCCACGCGCGGCGACTTCCTCAAGCGCACCGGCATGGCCGGCGCAGGCTTCGTCGCTGGAGGCGTGCTCTTCTCGGGCTTCATCTCCCCGGCAGAGGCGGCGATCTCGACGAGGAACAAGTCGAAGAAGAACGACGTCAAGATCCTCAACTACGCGCTGACGCTCGAGTACCTCGAGGCCACGTTCTACAACCAGGCGAACGCCTCGGGCGCGCTGACGGACCTGCGGGTCAAGGAGTTCGCCAAGGTCACCGGGGCGCACGAGAACGCGCACGTCAAGGCGCTCAAGGCCGCTCTCGGCAGCGCTGCGGTCAAGAAGCCGAAGTTCGACTTCGGCGAGACGGTCACCAGCGAGTCCAAGTTCAAGGACACCGCGCAGGTGCTGGAGGACACGGGGGTCTCGGCCTACGCCGGCCAGGGCCCGAACATCCTCCAGCGCCCGGTCGTGCAGGCCGCGCTCTCGATCCACTCGGTCGAGGCGCGCCATGCCGCCTGGATCCGCTTCATCAACTCCGACGGCGGGCTGACCCGCGGGTTCGGCGGCGATCCGGCGCCGAGGGCGTTCGACAGGGCCCTCAGCGAGAAGGCCGTGCTGAGAGCGGTCACGGGGACCGGCTTCATCCAGTAGTGAGCTAGCGGAGCGCGACGGGCGCGTCGTCGAACGTGGTGCTGCTGTGCAGCTCGGCGACGCGCCCCGCGATCTCCTCGCGGGTCAGCGTCAGCATGCGCTCGGGGCCGAACGCCTCGACGTTGAACGACGCCAGCACCGTCCCGTAGGCCATCGCACGCCGCAGCAACGGCTCGTCGACCTCGGCGTCGGGGTGCGCGGCGATGTAACCCATGAAGCCGCCGGCGAAGCTGTCGCCCGCGCCGGTGGGGTCGACCACGTCGGGGGTCGGGTAGGCCGGCAGCGCGAAGTAGCCGTCGCGCGTGAACAGCGCCGAGCCGTATTCCCCCTGCTTGGCGACGACCACGCTCGGCCCGAGGTCGAGCACCGCGCGCGCGGCGCGGACGAGGTTCGGCTCGTCGGTGAGCTGCTTGAGCTCGCCGTCGTTGAGGATCACGCCGTCGACGCCCCGGATCGTGCGGATGAGCGACTCGTGCGCGATGTCGATCCAGAGGTTCATGGAGTCCAGCGCCACGAAGCGAGCCCGCGTGCACTGCTCGCGGACGTCGCGCTGGAGGTCGGGCTGGATGTTGGCGAGGAAGACCACGTCGGCGGCCGCGGAGGCCTCCGACAGCGACGGCTTGAAGTGCTCGAAGACGTTGAGGTCCGTCTGCAGCGTGTGGCGGACGTTGACGTCGCGCTCGTAGCGCCCGGCCCAGAAGAACGTCTTCCCGCCCGCGACGTGCTCGATGTCGTCGGTGATGACGCCGCGCGAGTGCAGCGCCGCGTACTCGGCGTCGCCGAAGTCGTCGCCGACCGGGCCGACCACGCGCGTGTCGTCGAAGAACGAGGACGCGAGCGAGAAGTGCACCGCCGAGCCGCCCAGCAGCCGGTCGCGGCTGCCCAGCTGCGTCTCGACGGCGTCAAAGGCGATGGATCCGACGACGGTGAGCGACATGAGGCGCGGCACGGTAGCGCGCCTCACCGATGAGATCCTCCGTGGTCGGTGGTCTCTAGACCTGATGACCACGACGCAGGAGGATCCGATGGGCAAGGTGTACGTCGACATCTCGATGTCGCTCGACGGCTACGCCGCCGGGCCGGACGCGGACATGGAGAACCCGCTCGGCGTGGGCGGGATGCAGCTGCACGAGTGGATCTTCGGATTGGAGAGCTGGCGCGAGCCGCATGGGCTCGACGGTGGCGACTCCACCGTCGACAACGAGGTCGTCCGCGAGGGTCAGGCCGCCCAGGGTGCGGTCGTGATGGGCCGGCGCATGTACAGCGGCGGCAGCGGGCCGTGGGAGCAGGACCCCAACGCCGACGGCTGGTGGGGCGAGGAGCCGCCGTTCCGGGTGCCCGTGTTCGTCCTCACCCACCACGCGCGCGAGCGCAAGCCGATGCCCGGGGACCTCGACTTCACGTTCGTGACCGACGGCCTCGAGGCCGCCCTCGAGCACGCGCGCGTGGCCGCGGGCGAGAAGGACGTGCTCGTCGCCGGCGGCGCCGACGTCGTGCAGCAGGCCCTGGCCGCCGGTCTCGTCGACGAGGTGCAGGTCCACATCGCGCCCGTGCTGCTGGGCAGCGGCGTGCGGCTGTTCGACAACCTCGGCGCTGACGTGAAGGTCGAGCCGGACCGGGTGATCGAGTCCCCGAACGTGACCCACGTGCGCTACCGCGTGGTCAAGCGCTAGGCGCGGGGTCGCCCTCGATCTCGCCCGACCCTTCTAGGATCGTGGTCTGAATGACAACCTTTGACTCGCTCGGACTTGCCGAGCCCATTCTCGCCGCGCTTCACGACGTCGGCTACGAGAATCCAAGCCCCATCCAGGAGCAGGCGATCCCCGAACTGCTCAACGGCCGCGACGTGATCGGCCAGGCGCAGACCGGAACCGGCAAGACAGCCGCCTTCGGCCTGCCGATGATCCAGTTCGTCGACCCCGGCGACCGCGAGGTCCAGGCGCTCGTCCTCACCCCGACCCGCGAGCTCTGCATCCAGGTCACCCAGGCCCTGCGGGCCTACGGCGCCCGCAAGGGCCTCAACCCGGTTGCCGTCTTCGGTGGCGCACCGATCCGCACCCAGCAGGCGCAGCTGAAGGAGGAGGGCCAGATCGTCGTCGGGACGGTGGGTCGCGTGCTCGACCTCATCTCGCGCCACTCGCTGCTCCTGCACTCGTGCCGCTACGTCGTGCTCGACGAGGCCGACGAGATGCTCGACCTCGGCTTCCTCGAGGACGTGGAGAAGATCCTGTCGCTGTGCCCCGGGGGCCGCCAGACGGCGCTGTTCAGCGCCACGATGCCGCCGGAGATCCGCGCGCTCGCCGACCGCCACCTCTACGACCCGGTGACCGTCCAGGTCAAGGCCGCGACGCTGACCATCGACACCGTCGAGCAGTTCTTCGTCGAGGTCGCCGCGCGCGAGAAGAACGACATGCTCGCCCGCGTGCTCGAGTCCGAGAAGCCCGACCAGGCGATCGTGTTCGTGCGCACGAAGATCCGCTGCGACCAGCTCTACCGGACGCTGCGCGACCGCGGCATGAACGTCAAGGCGCTGCACGGGGACATGTCCCAGGGCTCGCGCGACGGCGTGATGCTCTCGTTCAAGAGCGGTCGCCTGCCGATCCTCGTCGCCACCGACGTCGCCGCGCGCGGGCTCGACATCGCCTCGGTCACCCACATCGTCAACTTCGACGTGCCGACCTCGCCCGACGTCTACGTGCACCGCATCGGCCGCACCGGCCGGGTCGGCCGTTCGGGCCGGGCCATCATGTTCGTCGAGCCGCGCCAGAAGCGCGAGCTCGAAGCGATCGAGAAGAACGCCAACACGACCATCGCGCCGTGGTCCGAGGGCGCGAAGGTCGAGCCGGCGCCTGTCGAGGAGCCCGCCCGCGCCCGCCGCCACCGCAAGCCGCACGACGCTGTCGCCGTGGTCCCGAACGGCGACGGCGCCTACACGAAGCTGATCGCCTCCGGCGGCCGTGCCGCGGGCATCGCCGAGGCGGACATCATCCACGCCATCGCCGCCGGGGCGGGCCTCGACGGCGAGGCGATCCGCAACGTCCGCATGCTCGAGCGGTTCGCGCTGCTCGAGGTGCCCGCCGGTGACGCCGAGCGCGTCGCCGGCGCCGTCGACGGCACCGACGTGCGTGGCCACACCTTGAGACTCGAAACCGCGAGGAGCTAGTCCGATGTCCCAGATGACCATGACCACCACCAAGGGCGAGATCGTCTTTGAGATGTTCGACGACGACGCGCCCAAGACGGTCCAGAACTTCAGGGACCTGGCGGAGAAGGGGTTCTACGACGGGCTCGTCTTCCACCGCGTGATCAAGGACTTCATGATCCAGGGCGGGTGTCCGCAGGGCACCGGCACCGGCGGCCCCGGCTACCAGTTCGAGGACGAGTTCAACGATCACAAGGTTGTCCGCGGCGCGCTCGCAATGGCCAACTCGGGCCCGAACACCAACGGCTCGCAGTTCTTCATCGTCACCATCGACGCCGCTCCGTGGCTGGACGGCAAGCACACGGTCTTCGGCGAGGTGACGTCGGGCCTGGACGTCGTCGACGCGGTCGAGGGCCTGGAGACGGATGCGCGCGACCGGCCGCGCGAGGAAGCCAAGATCGAGAAGCTCGAGACCACCTAGGAGGGGACAGCGCACAGATGGCGACCGCCGAGCAGCAGCGCAGCAGCACCGATATCCCGGTCGAGAATCCGGCCACCGGCGAGGTCATCGGCAGCGTCCAGGCCGTCTCGGTCGAGGAGCTCCACGCGATGGCCGAGCGCGGCCGCGCGGCCCAGCCGGCCTGGGAGGCGCTCGGGTTCGACGGGCGCGCGCGGGTCCTGCGGCGCGCCCAGAAGTGGACGACCGACAACGCGGAGCGGATCGCGAAGACGATCGTCGCCGAGTCGGGCAAGACCTACGAGGACGCGCTGCTCGCCGAGGTGGGCTACGCCGCCAACGCGTTTGGCTTCTGGGCCAAGCACGCGCCGGAGTACCTCGGCGACGAGCGCATCCGCTCCGCCAACCCGTTCGTGCTCGGCCGCAAGCTCGTGGTGCGCTACCGCCCGCTCGGGCTCGTCGGCGTGATCGGGCCGTGGAACTACCCGCTGACGAACTCCTTCGGCGACTGCATCCCCGCCATGGCGGCCGGCAACGCCGTGATCCTCAAGCCGGCCGAGGTGACGCCCATGACCTCGCTGCTGATGCAGGAGTGCATGAAGGAGTGCGGCCTGCCCGAGGGCATCTACCAGGTCGCCCAGGGCAGCGGCTCGAAGCTCGGCCCGGAGCTGATCGACCTCGCCGACATGGTCATGTTCACCGGCTCGACGGAGACCGGCAAGAAGATCATGGAGCGCGCCTCGCACACGCTGACCCCGGTCTCGCTCGAGCTCGGCGGCAAGGACCCGATGATCGTGCTCGCCGACGCCGACATCGAGCGCGCCGCCAACGCGGCCACCTACTACTCGATGCAGAACGGCGGCCAGACCTGCATCTCGGTCGAGCGCGTCTACGTCGAGGCGCCGATCTACGACGAGTTCGTCCGCCGCGTCGCCGAGAAGGTCGGCGCGCTGCGCCAGGGCGTGCCCGGCGGCGCCGGCAGCGTCGAGATGGGCGCGATCACCAGCCGGCCGCAGATCGAGCTGATCGCCCGCCACGTCGACGACGCGAAGGCGGCCGGGGCGCGCGTGCTCACGGGCGGCCACGCGCGCGAGGGCAAGGGCCACTTCTACGAGCCGACCGTGCTCGTCGACGTCGACCACTCGATGAGCGCGATGACGGAGGAGACCTTCGGCCCGACGCTGCCGATTATGAAGGTCTCGGGCGTCGACGAGGCCGTCCGCCTCGCCAACGACTCGCCGTTCGGCCTCGCCGCCTCGGTGTGGACGAAGGACGCCGCGCGCGGCGAGGAGATCGCCCGCCGCGTCGAGGCCGGCGCGGTCTGCGTCAACGACGCGCAGCTCAACTACCTCGCGCTCGAGCTGCCGATGGGCGGCTGGAAGACATCGGGGATGGGGCAGCGCCACGGCGCGCAGGGCATCCGCAAGTACGCTCGCCAGCAGTCGCTGCTGATCACCCGCCTCGCGCCCAAGCGGGACATCCACATGTTCCCGTACAAGGCGCGCACCACCGGCCTGCTCCTGAAGGGGATCAAGCTGCTCTACGGCCGCGGCAAGCGCGACTAGCGCAGGCGCTGCTTGCTCGCAGTCGCGCTCGGCCTCGGATCGTCGCTGTGCTGGGGGCTCGCCGACTTCTTCGGCGGCCTCCAGAGCCGCAAGCGCGCGATGCTGGCCGTGCTGCTGGTGTCGCAGGCCGTTGCCCTGCTGCTGCTCCTGCCGGTCGCGCTCGCGCTCGCCGGCGAGGGTCCCTCCGCCTCCGCGGCCGGCTGGGCGGCGCTCGGCGGCTCGGCGGGGGTGATCGCGCTCGCCGCCTTCTACCGCGGCCTCGCGATCGGCACGATGAGCGTGGTCGCGCCGATCTCGGCGACGGGCGCGGCGGTGCCGGTGCTCGTGGGGCTGACGGAGGGCGAGCGGCCCGCCGCGCTGCAGATCGCCGGGATGGCCGCCGCGCTGATCGGCGTGATCCTCGCCTCGCGCGAATGCGAGCCCGCTGAGGACGCGGGCGACGAGCACCGGGCGGCCGGCCGCGCCGCGATCGGGCTCGCGCTGGTGGCCGCGGTGGGCTTCGGGACCTTCTTCGTCGGCATCGACCGCGCCTCGGCCACCGCCGAGGTGCCGTGGGTGATCGTGATCTCGCGCTCGTGCTCGCTCGTGCTCGTGCTGATCGCCGCGCTCGTCGCGCGGCCGCAGCTGCCGCGTGACGCCGGCAGCGTCGGCGGGCTCGCGATCATCGGCCTGCTCGACCTCGGCGCCAACGGGCTGTTCGCGATCGCCACCACCGAGGGGCTGCTGTCGGTCGTCGCGGTGCTCGGCTCGCTCTACCCGGCGGTGACGGTGGTGCTGGCACGGTTCGTGCTCTCCGAGCAGGTCAGCCGCACGCAGGGCCTGGGCATCGGCCTGACGCTGCTCGGCGTGGTCGCGATCAGCGCAGGCTGACGCCGAGGTGCTGCTCGAGCTCGGCGAGCGTGGTCGCGGCGTCGCGGTGCAGCACCGTCGCCATGCCGATCGCGCGCGCCGGCTTGAGGTTGCCGGCGAGGTCGTCGACGAACACGCAGCGCTCGGGCGCGCGCCCCAGCCGCTCGGCGGCGAGCGCGTAGATCTCCGGCGCGGGCTTGCGGATCCCGATCTCGCCCGAGATCACCACGGTGTCGAACAGCTCGGTGAAGCGGGTACGGTCATAGCCCTCCTCGCCCCACGAGTTCGACACGAGCCCGGTCCGGATCCCGGCCCGGCGCGCGGCCGCCACGCCGCCGATCATGCGCTCGTCGGGCGTCATGCGCGCGAACAGGCGCGTGATCAGTCCCTCGGCGGGCTCGACCCCGAGCAGCGGCGCGAAGCGCGCCTCGAACTCGGCCTCGCTCGCGCGCCCGGTTTCGAGGTCGCCGAGCGCCTCGCGCGCCGCGCGGTCCTGCATGAAGAGATCGCGGACCGTGTCGGGCGGCAGCCCCTCGTCGCGGCAGAAAGCCGCGAACGACTCGAACACGTTCGAGGTCAGCACGCCGCCGAAGTCGATCAGCAGCCCGTCCCGCGCCACGCTCACGCGCCCTGCGCGACGCGCCAGGCGCGCTCGGCGACGTCGGGCACGCCCTGCTCGAGCAGGTCGAACCACGGGTCGTCCGTCGTGCCGGCGAGGCGCCGCTGGTAGGAGCCCTCGAGGAACACGGCGGACTTCCACAGCGCCAGCGTCATGTACCAGCGGACGTCGGACATCGAGCGCCCGGAGCCGGCCTCGTAGCGCGCGATCAGCTCGGCGCGGGTCGGGAAGCCGGGGGCGCGCGTGAGGCCGCCGAGCGCCGAGACCGGGTTCTCGGGATCGCCCTCCTGGCCCCAGGTGGCGACGAGGTAGCCGACGTCGGCGAGCGGGTCCCCGATGGTGGCCAGCTCCCAGTCGAAGATCGAGCACAGCCGCGCCGGCGTGCCCGGGCCGAACATGACGTTGCCGAGCCGGTAGTCGCCGTGCACGATCGTCGCGGGCCCCGACTCGGGCCGGTGCTCGGCCAGCCACGTGGTGACATCGTCGAGCACGGGCACCTCGCGCGTCTTGTTGTGCTCCCACAGGCCGCCGAAGCGGCGCAGCTGCCGCTCGAGGTAGCCGGTCGGCTTGCCGTACCCCTCGAGGCCACAGGCCTGCCAGTCGACGGCGTGGATCTCGACGAGCGCGTCCACGAGCTCCTCGCCGACGCGCCGCCGCTGGGCCTCGGAGTCCAGCCGCGCCGGCACCGCGCCGACGATGACGTCGCCCTTGACGCGCTCCATGACGTAGAAGGGCGCACCGATCACCGACTCGTCGTCGCACGTCAGCAGGACCCGCGGCGTGCGCACGGCGGCGTCCTGGACGGCGGTCAGCAACCGCGCCTCACGCAGCACGTCGTGGGCGGAGGGCGGCAGCGGCGGCCGCGGGGGGCGACGCAGCACCAGCTCCGTGTCACCGCGGCGCACGAGGTAGGTGACGTTGGAGTGCCCCTCGCCCACCGGCTCGGCGGTGATCGGGCCGCTCCCGAGGCCGTGCGCGTCGAGGTGGGCCTCGAGCGGGCGCCGGACCAGCAGCGGCGGGCGGTCGAGGGCCTCGGCCTCCTCCGGTGTGTCGACGATCGCGGCCACGAGCGCGCCACAGTATGCCCTCGCCGGCCTGGAAGGCCGAAACCTGGGACGGTCCGGCGGGTTCCGGGTAGTCCAACTCCGCCGGCCAGTCCCCCATCCTCCGTGGCCGGTGCCCGTCATGTCCAGACTCCCGATCGCCATCCTCCTCGTGCTGCTCGCCGCCTTCCCGGCCGCGGCGTCCGCGTCGAGCTCGCAGTCGATGACGTTTGAGGCGCCGCGCGAGCTGCTCGATCCCTCCGCGCGCGATCGTGCGCTGCAGGAGGTCTCCGACCTCGGCGTCGACCGCGTGCGCGTGCTGGTCTACTGGAGGGACTACGCGCCCGCGTCGACCTCGAGGAAGCGACCGGACTTCGACGCGGCCGATCCGGCCGCCTACCCCGCCGGCGCGTGGGACCGCCTCGACGCGCTGTTCGACTCCGCCGAGGCGCGCGGGGTCTCGATCCAGCTCACGCTCACGGGTCCGGTCCCGCGCTGGGCCACCAAGGCCAAGCGCGACAACCTCACGCGCCCGAGCCCCAAGGAGTTCCAGGCCTTCGCGACCGCCGTCGGTCGCCGCTTCGGCGACCGCGTGAGCGTGTGGTCGATCTGGAACGAGCCCAACCATCCGCAGTTCCTGCTCCCCCAGTACGTGCGCAAGACGCCGAAGTCGCCGCGGATCTACCGCAGCCTCTTCCTCGCGGGCCAGCGTGGGCTGGCCGCCTCGGGCAACGGCGACGACACGCTGCTGATCGGTGAGACCGCGCCGCGCGGCACACCACGGGTGGTGGCGCCGCTGGCGTTCCTGCGCGGCACGCTGTGCCTGAGCCGCGAGTACCGGCGGCGCGGGCGCTGCGCGCGCCTCGAGGTCGGCGGCTATGCCCACCACGCCTACACGACGCGCGTCGGCCCGCGCTTCCGCCCGCCGGATCGCGACGACGTGACGATCGGCGTGCTCTCGCGGCTGACGCGGGCCCTCAACCGGGCTGCGCGCGCCGGCCGGATCCGCCGCGGGCTCGGCGTCTACCTGACCGAGTTCGGGATCCAGAGCACGCCCGACCCGTTCGTCGGCGTGACGCTCGCGCGCCAGGCCGAGTACCTCGCGATCGCCGAGCACATGGCCTACGTGAACCCGCGCGTGAAGTCGTTCTCGCAGTACCTGCTGGGCGACGACCGCCCGCGCAAGGGCCGGCGCGTCGAGCGCTACGGCGGCTTCGAGTCCGGCCTGCGCTTCTCCAGCGGCAAGGCGAAACCGTCGTACGCGGCCTTCCGGCTGCCGCTCGCGGTCGAAGCCTACGGGCGCTCCGACGTGCTGTGGGGGCGCGTGCGGCCGCAGGCGGCGCGGACCAAGGTCACGATCCTCGCCTCGCGGCGGAAGGGCAAGCCGTTCAAGCCGTTGCGCACGGTGACCACGAATCGCCGCGGCGTCTTCGGCCTGCGCGCCAGGCACGACGACAAGCAGCGCTACCGCGTTCAGTGGACCGCGCCGGACGGCAAGGTCTGGCGCGGCCCGCCGATCCGCGCCACCTGAGCGCCGTTCACAATTGAGCGGAGGGATACGCTCCGCGCCATGGCGCGGCAGCTCTGGCTCCTCCGGCACGGCGAGGCCGTGCCGCACGACTCGAAGGACGATGACGCCGACCGCGAGCTGACCGCGCGCGGCGAGCGCCAGTCGGTGGCCGCCGGCGTCGCGCTGGCGCGGCTCGGCCAGGAGTTCGCGGCGGTCTACACGAGCCCGAAGAAGCGCGCGGCGGACACCGCGCGGCTGGCGTCCGGCGCACTCAACGTCGCCACTCGGGACGAGGACGTCCTCGCCAACGGCTTCGACCACCGGGACGCGCTCGAGCTGGCCGGCCGCCACGACGGCGACGCTCGTGTCCTCGTCGTCGGCCACGAGCCGTCGTTCTCGCAGGTCGTCTACGACCTGACCGGCGGTCGCGTGGACTTCAAGAAGGGCGCCGTGGTCGCCATCCGCCTGGACGGGAGCCGCGGCGAGCTGATCGTGATGCTGCGCCCGCGCGAGCTCGAGTCGCTCGCGATCACGGGCTAGGCCCGCGGTCGCTCATCGCGCGACGGTCTCGCGCTCGTACTGCGCCGGGGTGCGCCCGGCGACCGCCCGGAAGTCGCGGATGAAGTGGGCGTGGTCGAAAATAGTTGGTTGATTCCGCGGCCGCGCGGCGCTGTCGAACGTCAACGGCGGCTGGGTAGCAGCCGGGAGCGAGCCGCCACGAGGCGACGAATGTCACCTCGACCGCGCATACCGCGGTTGAGATGACATTCGTGGTCTCCGGGTCACTTCGTACCCACTCCCACCCAGCCGCCGTTGAAGTTCGCTGGCCCGCCACGATCCACGTCCGAACCCGTCGCGCGGACCTCGGAATCAGTCAGCTAGTGGCTGAGTGCGGCGCTGGCGAGCGCGAGCGCGACCGCCGCTCGCGGCTCGAGTGACTCGGCGACGACGTACTCCTCGGGGTTGTGGGCGGCGCCGCCGCGCGGCCCGAGGCCGTCGACCGTGAGCGGGATCGCGGCGGCGAAGTGGCTGGCGTCGCTCGCGCCGCCGCGCGGCATCCCGATCACCGGGCGGCCGAGCGCCGAGCCTGCGGCGTGGAGCAACGAACCGGTCGCCTCCGTCGAGTCCATGCCCGGCCACAGCCGCGCCATCCCGGGGTGCAGCGTCGCGCCGCCGACCTCGGCGGGGATGGCGTCGACGACGCGCTGGAACGCGTCGGCGGAGTCGGCGCGCATGTCGCTGACGAGCTCCCCGCTGCCCGGCACGACGTTGAACGCGTCGCCCGAGTGCAGCACGGTCGGGACGGCGGTCAGGCGGTCGGGTCCGCTCGGGTCGTGGCAGCCGGCCACGGCCTGCGCGGCCGCGGCGAGCGCGAGCAGCGCGTTGCGGCCGCGATCGGGAGCGGAGCCCGAGTGCGCCGCGCGACCCTCCGCGCGCACGCGCAGCGTCCCGGCGGCCTTGCGGCGCACGACGACGCCGTCGTCGCCGTCGGGCGTGCGGGCGCCGCCCTCGAAGCAGAGGCAGGCGTCAAAGCCGGCGAAGCGCTCGACGTGGCTGAACGGGGCCGTCCGCCACTCCTCGTCGCAGACGAGCAGCAGCGCGACCTCGGCGTAGTCCTCCGAGCGCGAGGACAGGGCCCGCATCACGCCAAGTGAGAGCACGACGCCGCCCTTCATGTCGACGGCGCCGGAGCCGACGAGCTTGGCGCCGTCGCGCTCGAGCGGGCGGTGGGCGGCGTGCGCCACCACGGTGTCGAGGTGGCCGAGCAGCAGGATCCGCCGCGTCCCGGCGCCCGGGATGCGCGCGAGCATGTCGAGCGCGTGATCCGGCGAGGAGCACGGCACGCGCTCGAGCGTGGCGGTGTCGGGCAGCAGCGCGGCGCACACGGCGGCGCACTCGTCCGCGCCCTTCACATCACCGGAGGGCGACGAGACGCCGACGAGCGCCTCGAGCTCGCGCTCCGCGCGCCTTCCGATCTGATGCGCGCACCTGGCGACCCAGTCGTCCACAACGCGCCACGGTACCCGGCTACCGTCTACGGGCGATGCCCGAGCTGCCCGAGATGGAGATTGTCGCCCGCCGTGTCGGCGAGGCGCTTGCGGGTGAGACGATCGAGTCCGCCGTCGCGCCGGGCCTCAACGCGCTCAAGACCTTCGACCCGCCGCTGAGCGCGCTCGAGGGCGCGGCGATCGACGGCGTGCGCAGGCGCGGCAAGCTCCTGATGCTCGACGCCGGCGGGCTGACGCTCCTGATGCACCTGATGAGCGCCGGCCGCCTCCAGCTGTTCACCAAGCACGCGACCTTGCGCGACCGCACCGCGCGCGTGGGCCTGCGGCTGTCCGAGGGCCGCGAGCTGCGCATGCGCGAGTTCGGGACGAAGCAGCGCGCGTGGGTGAAGCTGCTGACGCCGGAGGCGCTCGCGGCCGACGACGCGCTCACGCACCTCGGCCCCGAGGCCTGGCCCGACCCGCCCGACCTCGCCGAGCGCCTGCGGGCGCCGCGGCCGCTGCACTCGCTGCTGCGCGACCAGTCCGTGGTGGCCGGGATCGGCCGGACCTGGGTCGACGAGATCCTGCACGCCGCCCGGCTCTCGCCCTTCAAGCGCGGCGACGACCTCTCTGGCGAGGAGACCGAGCGGCTGCGCGCGGCGATGATCTCCGAGCTCGGGCGCGTGCTCGACGTCTACGAGGAGCAGGTCGCGATGCCGCTGCCCGAGAAGTTCCCCAAGCCCACCCGTGTCCACAACCACCAGGGCGAGCCCTGCCCGCGCTGCGAAGGCGTGCTCGAGGCCGTCTTCTACGAGGATTACGTCATGACCTACTGCCCGCAGTGCCAGACGGAGGGCCGCGTCCTCAAGGACCGCCGGCTCTCGAGGCTGCTCAAGTGATCGCCGAGGGCGAGCGCGCCCCCGACTTCACGCTGCCCGACCAGGACGCCGAGCCCGTCATGCTCTCCGGCCTCGCCGGCCGGCCCGTGGTCCTCTACTTCTATCCGAAGGCCGGCACCCCCGGCTGCACCACCCAGGCGTGCGGCGTCCGCGACCACCTGCCCGCCTACGAGGAGACCGGCGCGGTCGTCCTCGGCGTGTCGCCCGACCCGGTGAAGGCGGTCAAGAAGTTCCACGACAAGGAGGGGCTGGACTTCACGCTGCTGGCCGACGACGACCACGCGGTCTGCGACCTCTACGGCGTCTGGAGCGAGAAGTCGATGTACGGCAAGGACAACGCCCGACCCGCCCACGCCCAGCGAGCGACGTTCGTGATCGACCCCGAGGGCACGGTCGCCACGGTCATCCCGAAGGTCTCGCCCAAGACGCACGACGAGGCCGTCCTCGCCGCGCTCCGCGAGCTGACGGCCGCTTAGTCCTCGGCCGGCCAGAAGTCCTGCAGCATCTCGGCGTCCTTGTTCTCGGTGTTCGGGGCGCCGATCGCGAGGATCTCCGCGCCGTCGGGGCCGGCCTCCATCCCGCGCGGTGTGGAGCCGGGGACGCGGAGGGCGTCGAACGGCGCGAGCTCGACGATGTCGTCGCCGGCCTTCACGCGGGCGCTCCCGGAGAGCACGACGTAGACCTCCTCCTGCTCGGCGTGCGTGTGCCCGAACGGCAGGCGGAAGTCGGGCTTCAGGCGGAAGTAGCTTACGCCCGAGTTCTCCAGGCCCAGCGGCTTGCGCGCGTACCGCGCCTCGATGTTCGGCGCCATGCCGAACCGCTCCGCCATGTCCTCGACGTCCTGCTTGAGGTTGAGCTTCGTGTAGTCGGCCATGCCCGAAGCATGCCCGACGCTAGGTGATGTGGGAAGCGAGCTTGTGGTGGCGCAGCTGCTCCGGCGGCGCGCCGTGCAGCAGCCAGTGGCCGTTGTCACGGCGCGAGACCGACCCGCCGCGGCTCAGCTCGCCGAGCGCAGTCGTGACCGAGGGGCGGTGGGCCCCGACGAGGTCGGCGAGCCGTTGGTGACCCAGCGGCAGCGGGACGACGATGCCGGTCGGCGTGACACGCCCCCAGCGCTCGGCGAGGTGCCAGAGCGTGAGCAGGAGGCGATCGTCGACGCGCTGGTGATGGGAGATCGCGAGCGCGACTGCGAGGTGGTGGGCACGCCGGGTGCCGCGGTTGAACAGCTCGACGCCCAGCGTCGGCCACGGGACGATGCGCTTCACCAGCCCGTGGTCGAGGACGGCGAGCGTCGTCTCCTCGAGCACGGTCCAGCCGACCTCGGCCTGGACGTGGGAGCCCTCGGCGTCCCATGACCACGGCCGCAGCACGTCGCCGTGGCCGAGCAGCTCGCAGCAGCGCCGGCCGAGCACGTCGACCTCGCGCGCCATCAGGCCGTCCACGATCAGGAAGCCGCGGTGGTGGGCGTCGCGCTCGAGCGCCGCCTCAGCGTCCCAGACGCCCTGCGACAGCCGTGACATGCGCGCGAGCGCCTCGCGGCGCGCGCTCTCGTAGTCGCTCTCGTCGAGCAGCTCCCCGAGCTCCGGATCGGCGTCGACGAGCGAGATGACGTTGTCCTTCACACCACATTCCTACCGGATCTAGATGTACGCGCGCGTACGTCGCCGCGGGGACGGCGCCAATGGTCCAACCTCGGTCCCCCGCATACGGTCGTCCCAAGAGACCGAATCACCGGACGAGGAGACGACCATGGTGCAGCTCGCCGACCGCAGGATCCGCCGCCGGCGCGGCGGCTCGTCGTGACCGCGGTGAAGGCACCGCGCCTGGAGACGCGCGCGACCAAGGTCGGCGGCGCGAGTGCCATCGAGCTCAGCGGAGAGCTCGACATGGGCACCGCGCCGGGGCTCAGCGAGGAGGTCGAGCTGGCCGTGTGGAGCACGGTCGGCGCCTTCGTCCTCGACCTCAGCGGCCTGACCTTCCTCGACACCGCCGGGTTGCACGCGCTCCTGCGTGCCCGCGCCTTCCTGGCCCGTGAGGACCGTCCGCTCGTGCTCGTCTGCCCACCCGGACCCGCACGCCGCGTGCTCGACCTCGCGAGCGTGCTCGACACGTTCGCGACCTACCCGTCGCCCGAGGCCGCCGCGGCCGCGCTGATCCCAGCCGGGGAATAGACTCACCGCCGATGGCGGACATGAGCGGCAAGGCGGTGGCGATCACGGGAGCGTCGTCAGGGATCGGCGAGGCGACCGCGCTCGCGCTCGCCCGCGCGGGCGCCTCGGTCGCGCTCGGCGCCCGCCGCCGTGAGCGCATCGAGGCGCTGGCCGCGCGCATCGAAGAGGAGACGGGCAGCACCGCCATCGCGCTCGAGGTCGACGTCGCCGACGAGGCCCAGGCGCGCGCTTTCGTCACCGGCGCGGCCGAGCGCCTCGGCCGGCTCGACGGGCTCGTCAACAATGCTGGCGTGATGCTGCTCGGGCCGGTCGAGAGCGGCGATCCCGGCGACTGGCGGCGGATGGTCGACGTCAACCTCCTCGGCCTCCTGTACTGCACGCACGCGGCGCTCCCGATCATGCGCGAGCAGGGCAGCGGCGACATCGTGAACATCTCCTCCATCGCCGGGCGCTTCGCCCGCGCCGGGGCGGCCGTCTACAACCTCACGAAGTTCGGCGTCAACGCCTTCACGGAGGGGCTGCGCCAGGAGGTCACGGAGGGCGGGATCCGCGTCATCGTGGTCGAGCCGGGCTTCGTCGCCACCGAGCTGCAGAGCCACAACACCGGCGACGTGCTCGAGACGATCGAGGGCATGCGCGACCAGATCGGCGACGTGCTCCAGCCGGAGGACATCGCCAACGGCATCCTCTACGCCGTCTCGCAGCCGCGGCACGTGTCGGTCAGCGAGGTCCTGATCCGCCCCACCGGCCAGCTGCGCTGAGCGGCGCGTAGTCTCAGGCCGTGTCGGCCTTCTTCGACGCCGTCGGCGATTTTTTCAGCAACCTGGCTTCGATCCAGTGGCTCGCGCTCCTGATCGGGCTGACGAGCTTCGTCGTCTATCTGACGATCCGGGCGCGCGCCTACTTCCACGTTCTGCGCGCCGCCTATCCCGACGAGCGCTTCGAGTTCCGCCGCATCTGGGGCGCCTACATGGCGGCCTACGGCTTCAACAACGTCGTGCCGGCCCGTGGAGGCGACGTCGTGAAGCTGTTCCTGACCAAGACGTCGATCCCGCATGCAAGCTATCCGGCGGTCGGCGCGAGCTTCTTCGTCGAGGCGATCTTCGACCTCTGCATGGCCGTCCCGATCCTCGCGTTCGCGTTCACCCAAGGGGCCTTCCCCAAGCCCCCCGACTTCTCGAAGCTGCCCGCCGGCGACCTTGCCTTCTTCGCCTCCAACCCCCGCTTCACGCTGTTCCTGCTGACGGTCCTGGCGATCCTCTCGCTCGTCGCCTTCGCCTTCCTGTCGGCGCGCGTGCGCGCGTTCTGGGCGCGCGTGCGCCAGGGGCTCGTGATCCTGCGCGACCGCCGCCGCTACGTGCGCGAGGTCTTCCTCGTGCAGCTCGGCGCGTGGGCGTTCCGCTTCACGGCGTTCTGGTTCCTGCTCGAGGCGTTCAACGTCGGCGGCTCGGTGCAGAACGTCCTGCTGGTGCTCGGCGTCAACGCCGTCGCGGCGCTGGTGCCGTTCACCCCCGGCGGCGCCGGCGTCCAGCAGGCGCTGCTGGTCAAGGTCTTCGCGGGCACCGTCGGCGGCGCCACCGTCGCCGCCTACTCGGTCGGGCAGCAGATCGCGATCGCCGTGGTCTCGTTCACCGTCGGCTTCGCCGCACTCGTCTTCATCTTCCGCTTCCGATCCTTCAAAGAGGTCCTCGCCGCCGGGCGCGAGGCCCGCGGCGCGGAGGCGGAGGCGGAGGCGCCCGCCGCCTAGGAAAGCCCCTGACGCGCCTCGCGCACGAGGGTCACGGCCTCCGGGAACACCGTTGCCATCACAGCGCGGATCTGCTGCGCCTGCTGGTCGGTCGTGCCCTGGACGTTGATCCGGTTGATCGCCGCCACGGTCATGTCGACCGCGAGCTTGATCGCGTTGTCGGCCCAGGCGAGCGTCTGCGCGCCCTGCATCTGCTCGGCCATCTCCTGCATCCGGCGCTGGAAGTCCGGGTCGTTGAAGAAGCCGCCAAAGCCCTCCATCAGTGCTCACCTCGCTCGTGGAAGAAGAAATCGGGCATCACCGCGCGGGTCACGCGCAGCGACAGCTGCGCGGCCAGCTCGGGGTCGCCGGTGCGCGACGCGATGTCGTCGAGCGTGACGATCCCCGTCAGCCGCTCGTCGTCGACGATCACCAGCCGGCGCACGCCGTGGCGGACCATCAGCTCGGCCGCCTCCTCGACCTGCATCTCCGGCCGCGCCGTGATCACCGGCGAGGAAGCGTGGTCGGCCGCCCGGTCCGAGTGATCGCGCCCGTCGGCGATCACGGACACGGCGAGGTCGCGATCGGTGACGAACCCGATCGGCCGGCGCTCCTCGATCAGCACCACCGAGCCGACATTGCGCTCCCGCATAAGCTCGGCGATCTCGCGCACTGTCCGCTCGGGCGGTGCCGTGACCACGGACTCCGTCATGACCTCGCGGATGAGCACGTCGGCGCGAGTCTACAATCGCTCACCCGTGGCGGTCCTCACCTCAGTCCAGCGCGCCCGCGTGCGCCGCGTGGAGTCGCTCATCCGCGTCGCCGCGCCCGCGCTCGACCTCCTGCTGTTCGCCGGCGACCGGCTGTCGCGGGTCGCCGGGCGCAACCAGATCGACCCCGAGCCGGCGCGGCGCACGAGGCTCGCCGGCCCAGCGCGCACGCCGATCGGCGGGCCACCCGAGCGGACGACCGGCTGACGATGGCCGAGGCGACGACGGAGGACGTGCTCCGCTGGGAGGCACGGCAGGGCCCGCGGGCCGCCGTGGCGGCTGGGCTGGGGGCCATCCTTGCCGTCGCGCCGCCCTTCGCCCAGACAGCGCTCTTCCGGGACAGGCCCCGGACCGGCCTCGTCGACGCGCTCGGGCGCGCCGGGAACGAAGGTGGCGTTGGCGCCTTGCCAAGCTCGCGCACGGCCTTCTTCGAGTTCTACGAGGATCACGCGGCGAGCCTCCTGCTGCTCGCTGTCGCACACGGACTCGGCCTGGCGGGGATCGCGTTCGTGCTCGCCTATGTCGGCAAGGCCGTGCATGAGCGAACCGAGTCGTTTCGCGGCTACTGGATCAAGCTCGTCCTCGCCGGCGGGCTGCTCGCTGCGATCTCAACGCTCATGCAAACCGTCACGACGCTGGCGGCGATCTCCGACTTTCTGTCCGGCCCGCAGACGGTCGATCGCGCCGCGGACGTCGGCAACACCTGGACGGCCGCCGCAGCGGAGTTCATCGGGCTCTTCGGCTCGCTTGGACTTGGCCTGTGCTGGGTTGTGATCTGCCTGAACGCGATGAGAGTCGGCCTGCTCACACGCTTCATGGGCGTGTTGGGCATCATCTGCGGTGCGACCCTGGTTCTGCCGATCCTCACGCCGATCGTGCAGACGTTCTGGCTCGGCGCGATGGCGCTGCTGCTGCTGGGCCGCTGGCCCAACGGCGTGCCGCCGGCGTGGAGCACCGGGGCGGCCCAGCCGTGGCCGAGCCAGCAGGCGGTGCGCGAGGCCCGCCGCCGCGGCGCGGAGCCCGAGCCCGATCCGGAGCCCGCGACACAAGGGTCCGACGGCCGCGCGCACCCCTCCTCGAACAAGCGCAAGAAGCGCAAGAAGCGCTCTTAGCGTTCGAGCCCGAGGCCGAGGCCCTCGGGCGCGTGCAGCGCCAGCAGCTGCGCGTCCGCGGTCGCCGGCGCGTGCCCGCGGTCGGTCAGCGAGACCACGACCATCGTCGCGAACGCCAGCGGCACCGAGATGACCGCGGGCTGGCTGAGCAGCTCCTGCAGGGTCGTGCTGCCCGCCTCCCACGCCAGGCCCAGGAAGATCAGCCCGCTCGACACGAGCGCGCCGACCACGAGGCCCGCCGCCGCGCCGCGGGCGGTCAGTCCCTCCCACCAGATCCCGAGCAGCAGCAGCGGGCAGAACGTGCTCGCCGCGAGCGCGAACGCCCAGCCCACCAGCAGGGAGATGTCGAGGCCGCGGGCGAGCAGCGCGAGCGCGATCGGCGGCACGATCGCGCCGAGCGCCGCCACCCGGAAGCGCCGCCGCCGCTCGCGCACCGCGCCCTCCCCGCCCCGCCAGAGGTCGAAGGACACCGTCCCGGCGAGCGAGACGAGGAGGCCCGAGGCGGTCGACATGAAGGCGGCGAAGGCCCCGGCCGCGACGAGCGCGCCCAGCAGCTCGCCCCCCAGGCCCGGCCAGGCCGCCTCGGGAAGCCGCAGGACCACCGAGTCGGTCTCGCCCGTCAGGTAGAGCTCGGGGAGCAGGGCGCGGCCAAGCAGCCCGTAGACGGCGGGGAAGGCGTAGAACAGCGCCAGCAGGCCGAGCACGCGGACCGTTGTGCGGCGCGCGGCCGGCCCGTCGGGGTTCGTATAGAAGCGGACGAGGATGTGGGGCAGGCCCATCGTCCCGAGGAAGGTGGCGACGAGCAGCGAGTAGACGAACACCGGCGACACCGGGCCCCGGTCGCTCACCGGCCGTGACCACTGCTCACCGCGCTGCGCCTCGATCCCCTCGCTGACGGGGACCGCCGTGTCCGCCGGCAGGCGCACCGTGCCGGCCGGCAGCTCGCGCTGCTCGCCCGCGCGGGCGGACAGCGCGACGCCGTCCACGCTGAAGCGCGCCGCCTCCGGGAACGTGACCGTCGTCGGTGCGTCGAGCTCGACGACCAGGCCGCCCGCGGGCGCGCGCGGCAGCTCGTGGCCGAAGAGCGCGGCGCGCTCGGGCAGCCCGCCGAGGTGCAGCAGCAGCAGGCAGGCCGGGAGGGCGATCGCGAAGGTCTTCAGCCAGTACTGGAACGCCTGCACGTAGGTGATGCCGCGCATGCCGCCGGCAGCGACGTTGCCCGCCACGACCGCCCCGACCGCGAGCACGCCGACCCAGTAGGGCGCGCCCGTCACCTCGCCGAGCGTCAGCCCCGCGCCTTTGAGCTGCGGGACGAGGTAGAAGCCGCCGATCCCGAGCACGATCGCGGCCGACAGCGTGCGCAGCCGCGAGCTGCCCAGGCGGCTCTCGGCGAAATCGGCGATCGTGTAGGCGCCGAGCCGCCGCAGCGGCGCCGCCACGAACAGCAGCAGCGCGAGGTAGCCGGCCGTGAAGCCGAGCGGCAGCCACAGCGCGCCGGAGCCGAGCTTCATCTGCAGCCCTGCAATGCCCAGGAACGAGGCGGCCGAGAGGTACTCGCCCGAGATCGCCGCCGCGTTCCACCAGGGCGTCACGGCGCGCGAGGCCACGAACAGATCCGAGGTGGTGCGCACGACGCGGACCCCGTAGAGGCCGAGGCCGACCGTCGCGCCGGTAACGGCCACGATCGCGGCGAGGGCGATCACTCCGGCGGCTCGACGAGGTCGCGGAACTCCGCCTCGAGCGCCCGCGCCCGGCGCTCGTACACGAACCCGAACGCGATGAAGACGGGAAACAGCGGCACCACGACGATGACGAGCGGCAGCGGCACCCCGAGCAACTCGACCTCCTGCAGGCCGGGCAGGAGGTACAGCGCCAGCGGCAGCGAGCCCATCAGCCCGCCGAAGGCGATCACGGTCAGCACGCTGAGGCCGAGCTGCGCGCGCATCAGGCGGCGCAGGTAGAGGCCGCCGTGCTCCGTGGTGTCGCGCAGCTCGTCGCGCGGGCTGCGGCTGCTCACACCGCGAGCCGCCTGCGCAGCTCGCCGACCTGCCGGCGAGCGATCGGGACCTCGGTGCCGTCGGCCATCACCAGCACCGCGGTCCCGTTGAGGCGCGGCCGCACCTCGACGGCGCGCCGCAGGTTGACCACGAACGAGCGGTGGACGCGCAGGAAGCCGTGGCGGGCCCAGCGCTCCTCGAGGTCGACGAGCGCCGCCCGCAGGAGGAAGCGCCCGTCGTCGGACACCACGCGGACGTAGTCCCCGTGGGCCTGCAGGAACAGGATCGCGGAGCGCGCGAGCAGGCGGGTGCCGCCGCGCGGCGCATCGACCGCCAGCATCTCGTCCTCGTCGCCGCCCGGCCCGGCGCGGCCGACGCGGTCGATCGCCTCGTCGAGCCGCCGGCGGCTGACGGGCTTGACGAGGTAATCGAGCGCCTCGAGCTCGAACGCCCGAACCGCGAAGTCGTCGTAGGCGGAGACGAAGACGACCGCCGGCGGGCGGTCCAAGCGCCGCAGCACCTGCGCGAGCTCGAGTCCGTCGAGGCCGGGCATCCGCACGTCCAGGAAGAGCGCGTCGAGCGGCCCGCCGGCCAGGGCCACCAGCGCCTCGTCGGCCGACCGCGCCGCGCGGACCACGCCGACCGCCGGGGAGGCCTCGAGCATGCGCACGATGTCCGCGAGCGCGGGCTCCTCGTCGTCGACCGCGAGCAGCCGCAGCCCGTCGGGGCCGTTCATGCCGCGTGCACCCCCGCGCGGAACTTCGGCAGCGTCATGACGACGGTCGTGCCGGCGCCGTTCGGGGTCTCGACCGCGAGGCCGTAGCCACGGCCGAAGGTCGATTGCAGGCGCGCCTGCACGTTGCCCAGGCCGATCCCCGGACCATGGCCCGCGAGCGCCTCGCGGGCGCGCTCCGGGTCGAAGCCCTCGCCGTCGTCGGAGACGCGCAGCTCCACGTCGGCGCCGAGGTCGTGCCCGAGGATCTCGACGCGGCCGCCGCCGGGGCGCGACTCCACACCGTGCCGCACGGCGTTCTCCACCAGCGGCTGCAGCGACAGCAGGGGGACGACCGCCTGGAGCACCTCGGGATCGACGCGGACCAGTACGCGCAACCGGTCCCCGAAGCGCGCCTGCTCGAGCCGCAGGTACTTCTCCACGTACTGCAGCTCGTCGGCCAGCGTCACGTAGGGTCGCTCGCGCGCGAACGCGTAGCGGATGAAGTCGGAGAACTCGGTCAGCAGCTCGCGCGCCTCCTCCGGGCGCGAGTGGATGAACGACGCCACGGCGGTCAGCGCGTTGTAGATGAAGTGCGGGGAGATCTGCGCACGCAGCGCGCGCAGCTCGGCGACCGCCAGGCGCTCGCCCTGCGCGTCGAGCTCGGACAGCTCGATCATCGCCGAGACCAGCGCAGCCGCCTCGCCCACGACGCGAGAGTCCTCGACCCGGACGCGGCCCGGCTGCTCGTAGAGCGCCACGACGCTGCCCACCCGCACGTCGCCGATCCGCAACGGGGCGATGATCGCCGAGCGCAGCGGACAGGTTTCCACGGGGCACGCGAGCCGGCGCTGGACCTGCACACCGTCGCCGCGGCCCGGCTCGGCGAGGGTCGCCAGTGCGTCCCCGGGGCGGTGGTGGTCCGCGCCGGCGCCGTCGCAAGCGAGCAGCGCGTCGGCGTCGGCCACCGCGATCGCGTCGGCTCCCGTCAGCAGCCGCAGTTGCACCGCCGCGGGGCCGGCGGTGTCGCGGCCAAGGCCCTGGCGCAGGTGGGGCAGCAGCGAGATGGCGGCGTGGACGGCGCTCTGCATCGCGACACTCCCGGGATCGATGACCCGCCGCGGCGCGGCGACCACTCTCCACCCCGCCCAGAGCGACGCGGCGAGGACCATGCCGAGCAGCACCCCGAGTGCGACGTCCATGCCCGGCGGCACCATACCCGGGCGCGACACGGACGGTGCCCGTTCGTCGTGCCACAGACACCGTTGGTCGATTGCGCCGGCATGGCGCGATTCCACTCGTGGAGACGGGGGTACCGCGAGTCACAGCCGGATCCCTCCGGCTGCCGTCGACGAAGGGGGAGAGATGACGGATGCGCCCGGGCAGGCCGATGCCCAAGGTGACGCCATCAACTATGAGGCCGTCGAGGCCTCGCCGGAGTTCCAGGAGCTGGTGCGCAAGCGCCGCGCGTTCGTGTTGCCCGCGACGATCTTCTTCCTGGTCTGGTACATGGGCTTCATCCTGTTGGCCGCCTACGCCGAGGGCTTCATGTCCGAGCGCGTCTACCAGGGCCTGACCGTCGGCTACGTGCTGGCACTGACGCAGTTCCTGATGGTGCTCGTGCTCGGGCTGATGTACCTCCAGCGAGCCAACAAGACCTACGACCCGCTGGCGGAGAAGGCGATCGAGAAGTACTCCGGGCACAGCGAGCGCTATGCGAAGGCTGACAACCACGGCAATGCGGACGCCGCCGTGGGCAGCCGAGCCGCCGGCTCGGACCAGGGGGCGGAGCGATGATCCTGTTCGCAGCGGTCAACACCACGGCGCTCATCGTCTTCGGGCTCGTCCTCTCGGTCACCCTGGGGATCACCTGGTGGGCGTCCAAGCGCGCGTCCAGCGCCGTTGGCTTCTACGCCGCCGGCCGCGGCATCACCGGCTTCCAGAACGGCCTCGCGATCTCCGGCGACTACCTGTCGGCCGCGTCGTTCCTCGGCATCGCCGGCCTGATCTACATCTTCGGCTTCGACGGCTTCGTCTACTCGATCGGCTTCCTCGTCGCGTTCCTGACGGTGATGTTCCTGCTCGCCGAGCGGATGCGGAACTCGGGCAAGTACACGATCGCCGACGTGCTGTCCTTCCGCCTTCGCGAGCGCCCCGCGCGGGTCGCCGCGGCGATCGGCACGCTCAACGTGGCGGCGTTCTACCTGATCGCCCAGATGGTCGGCGCCGGCGTGCTGATCCAGGCGCTGGTGGGCATCGACTTCACGCCCGCGGTGCTCATCACCGGCACGTTCATGCTCGTCTACGTCGTGTTCGGCGGCATGGTGGCGACCACGTGGGTGCAGATCATCAAGGCCGTGCTGTTGATGATCGGCATCGTCGTGATGTCGCTGTTCGTGCTCGAGCGCGTCGACTTCAACCCGATCGAGCTGTTCAATAGTGCCGAGAAGGCCGGCAAGGCCGAGGGCTCGACGTTCTCACTCGGCCCGGGCACGTTCCTCAAGAACAACACCGACATGGTCTCGCTGGGCCTCGCGCTCGTGCTCGGCACGGCGGGCCTGCCGCACATCCTCATGCGCTTCTTCACGGTGCCGGACGCGAAGGCGGCGCGCTCGTCGGTCGTCTACGCGATGTTCATCATCGGCTTCTTCTACCTGCTGACGACGATCATCGGCTTCGGCGCACGCGCCATCCTCGGCCAGGAGGGCGTCGAGAAGGCGGGCACGGGCGGCAACCTCGCGGCCCCGAACCTCGCCGAGGAGCTCGGCGGCGGAGCGGGCACCACCGGTGGCGACCTGTTCCTGGCGATCATCGCCGGCGTCGCCTTCGCCACCATCCTCGCGGTCGTCGCGGGCCTGGTGCTGTCGGCGTCGAGCGCGGTCGCGCACGACATCTGGTCGAGCATCATCCGCAAGGGCAAGGACTCCGAGAAGGAGGAGGTGCTGGTCGCCAAGGTCGCCGCGCTGGGGATCGGCGCGATCGCGATGTTCATCGCGATCCTCGGCGGTGAGGGCCTGAACGTCTCCTTCATGGTCGGGCTCGCGTTCGCGATCGCGGCGAGCGCGAACTTCCCCGCCCTGCTGCTCGCGCTGAGCTGGCCGCGCTTCAACACGGCCGGCGCGGTCACGGGCGTGCTGTTCGGCGTCGTCTCAGCGCTCGGCCTGATCATCATCAGCCCGATCGTGTGGGGCGGCCCGCCCGGCGCGCCGGACACCGGGGCGTTCAAGTGGTACGACCTCAACAACCCCGGCATCATCTCGATCCCGATGGGCTTCCTGGGCTGCTACCTGGGCACCGTGCTCTCGAAGGAGAGCGGCAACGAGCGCTCCTTCCACGAGCTGCGGGTGCGGGCGGAGACGGGGCTCGGGTCGGAGCAGGCGGAGGCAGGGTGAGCTAGATGGCACCCTCCGGTGGGCCCGCAGCCGCGGGCCCACCGGAGCGCCACTCCTACCTACGGCGCGATCCGCTGCCCCGGGCGGCGGAGGCGGTACCAGCGGTACTCGTAGGCCTTCAGCGCGAGCGTGAAGGGCGCCTCGAGGTCGTCGGTGCCGAGCAGGTCCACGAGGGTGCCCTCCTCCTCGAGCGGCAGCGTCGTCTTGACGCTCGAGCCGGCGAGGTTGTGGACGGCGACGATCGTGGAGTCGTCCCAGTCGCAGCGGTGGGCGAAGACCTCCGCCTCGCGCGGGGCGAGCGCGGTATAGGTCCCCCAGCCGAGCTCCGGGCACTCGCGGCGGCGGCGGATCAGCCGCTCGAACCAGTTCAGCAGCGAGTCCGGGTCGCGCCGCTGCGCGGCGGCGTTGACCCGCTCCGGCCCGAACGCCCCCTTGGCCACCGGGCGGCACAGCGCCTTCGGGTCCTCCGTGGTGGAGAAGCCGCCGTTGGGCTCGTCGGACCACTGCATCGGGGCGCGCACGCTCATGCGGCCCTCGATCGCCAGGTTCTCGCCCATCCCGATCTCCTCGCCGTAGAACAGCACCGGCGTGCCGGGGAGCGAGAACACGAGGCTGTAGACCATCCGCAGGCGCTGCTGGTCGCCGTCGAGCATCGGCGGCAGGCGGCGGCGCAGCCCGCGCCCGAACAGCTGCAGCTTCTTCTCCGGCCCGAAGGCGGTGAACACCTCCTCGCGCTCCGAGGCCGACAGCTTGTCGAGCGTCAGCTCGTCGTGGTTGCGAGCGAAGCTCGCCCACTGGCAGTCGGGCGGGATCGCGGGCAGCGCGGCCAGCGCCTGCTCGAGCGGCGCGGACTGCTCGCGCGCGAGCGCGAGGTACATCGCCTGATTGACGGTGAACGAGAACAGCATCTGCAGCTCGTCGCCGTCCTCGTCGCCGAAGAACTTCCGCTGGTCCTCCGGCGCCAGGTTCACTTCGCCCAGCAGCACCGCCTCGCCGTTGCGGCGGCCGAGGAAGCGGCGCAGGTCGCGCGTCAGCTCATGCGGATCCACCATCGCGCCGCCCGGCAACCCGATCGGCTCGAGCATGAACGGGACGGCGTCGACGCGGAAGCCGCTGAGCCCCTGCTCGAGCCAGAAGCCGACGACCTGGGCGATCTCGTCGCGGACCTCGGGGTTGGCCATGTTGAGGTCGGGCTGGTGGGAGTAGAAGCGGTGCAGGTAGTACTGGCCGGCCGCCTCGTCCCACGCCCAGTTGGAGTCCTCCTTGTCGGGGAAGACGAGGTCGCCGGGCTTCTCCGGCGGCCTCTCGTCCACCCAGACGTAGAAGTCGCGGTAGGGCGAGTCCTTGTCGGCGCGCGCGGCCTGGAACCACGGGTGCTGGTCGGAGGTGTGGTTCATCACCAGGTCGGCGATCACGCGGATGCCGCGGTCGCGCGCGGTGCGCACCAGCTCGACGAAGTCGCCGTGGGTCCCCAGCCTCGGGTCGACGCCGTAGAAGTCGGAGATGTCGTAGCCGTCGTCCTTGCGCGGCGAGGGGTAGAAGGGCATCAGCCACAGGCACGAGACGCCGATGCCGGCGAGGTAGTCGATGCGGTCGGTCAGCCCCGGCAGGTCGCCGCAGCCGTCGGCGTCGGAGTCAAGGAACGTCTCGACGTCGAGGCAGTAGAGGATCGCGTTCTTCCACCAGAGGTCGCTGGTGGCCTTGCTCTTCATGCCAGCTCCGGGAGCACGCGCTCCCCGAAGGCGTCGATGAACGGCTCGAGCTCCCGGCCGACGTGATGGAGGTAGATGGCCTCGAAGCCGAGCTCTGAGAGCTCCTGCAGCCAACCGGCGTGCTGCGCGAGATCGGCCGACACGAGCACCCCGTCGCGGACGTCCTCGGGGCGCACGAAGCGCGCGGCCTCGTCGAACGCCTCGACGGTCTGCAGGTCCCAGGGGATCGGCGGCTGGAAGAGGTTGGTGCGCCACTGGTCGTGGGCGATGTCGAGCGCTTGGCCCTCGTCGGGCGCCCACGACAGGTGGACCTGGAGGAACACCGGCTTGTCCGCGCCACCGCCGTCGCGGAACGCTGCGACGACGCGCTCGAGCGTCGCGCGTGGCTGGTTGATCGTCACGAGGCCGTCGGCCCACTCGCCCGCCCAGCGCGCCGTTGCCTCGCTCACGGCGGCGCCGATCAGCTGCGGCGGCTCCGCCGGCAGCGTCCACAGGCGGGCGCGGTCGACGGTCACCAGCCCGTCGTGGTCGACGACCTCGCCCGCGAACAGTGCGCGCATCACGTCGACGCACTCGCGCAGGCGCGCGTTGCGCGTCGCCTTGTCCGGCCACGGCGCACCCGTGATGTGCTCGTTGGACGCCTCGCCGGTGCCGAGCGCGACCCAGAACCGGCCCGGGTACATCTCCGCCAGCGTCGCGGCGGCCTGGGCGATGATCGCCGGGTGATAGCGCTGGCCGGGGGCGTTGACGCAGCCGAGCGAGAGGTCGGTCGCCTCGAGCGCGGCGCCGAGCCACGACCAGGCGAAGCCGGACTCGCCCTGGCGCTCGCTCCAGGGGGAGAAGTGGTCGGAGCACATCGCGGCGTCGAAGCCCGCGGACTCCGCGTGGCGGACGGCGGCAAGCAGGCGGCTGGGCGCGATCTGCTCGTGGGAGGCGTGGATTCCGATGCGCGGCATCCCCGATGCATACCCGGGATTGCGGTTGCGACAGTTCGGATAGGAGAAAACGTCGAGAGAGGTACACGACTGAGGAGGAGAACCGGCATGGCCAAGACGGATCGCGACCTGTTCGACACGCTGCGTGCGGGAGGCCTGCGCAAGAGCGCGGCGAGCAACCTCGCCAAGGCCTTCGGCAGGGCCGACAACAGCCCACCGAGCAAGGGCGCCAAGCGGGCTGTGAGCGAGCTGCGCAACATCGTCACCCAGCTGGAGTCCAAGGTTGGGCGCACCGACCGCAAGCGCAGCGAGGCGGCCAAGAAGGCGGCCGCCACCCGCAAGCGCAAGGCCAACCAGCGCAGCGCCGCGGCCAAGAAGGCCGGGCAGACGCGCGCGAAGAACGCGCGCTCGCGCGCGAGGAACAAGAGCTAGAAAGAGCTAGAGGACCTCGCGTCCGGCGGTCGGCAGGGGGTATACCTCCACCATGCCGACCGCCAGCGAGTACTCCACCTACGAAGAAGCCGTCGCCGCCCACGAGTGGCGGGTCCCCGATCGCTACAACATCGCCGAGGACGTGTGCGACAAGCACCCGGCCGACAAGCTCGCGATGATCCACGAGGACGTCGAGGGCAATGTCCGCGACGTGAACTGGGGCGAGCTGCAGGAGCTCTCCAACCGCTTCGCCAACGTGCTGAAGGCCCACGGCGTCGAGCAGGGCGACCGCGTGGCGATGGTGCTGCCGCCGACGCCCGAGACCGCCGCCGCGTTCTTCGGCGCCTACAAGTCGGGGGCGATTCTGCTCTCGATGTCGGTCCTCTACGGCGACGACGGCATCCGCCATCGCGTCAAGGACTCGCAGGCCAAGGTGCTCGTCACCAACGCGGCCAACCAGGACCGCGTCGACCCCTCGCTCGTCGACGAGGTGCTGGTGCTCGACGACGAGCTGCTGCAGAGCGGCGAGCCGGAGTTCGACGCGGTGGACACCGCGGCCGACGACGCGGCCCAGCTCTACTACTCCTCCGGCACGACCGGCCTGGCCAAGGGCATCGTGCACGCGCACCGCTACCTGCTCGCGCACGAGGAGTTCGAGTACTGCCACGACGTGCAGGAGGGCGAGCGCTTCCACGGCATGGGCGAGTGGGCGTGGGCGGCGGGGATCGCGCCGCTGCTCGGCCCGTGGCGCTACGGCGCCGTCCAGCTCGTGCTCGAGCGCGAGGGCGGCTTCGATCCGCACAAGCAGCTCGACTTCCTCTCCCGCCACGAGGCGTCCAACATCTTCACGACCCCCACGGCGATGCGCTCGATGATGTCGATCGAGAAGGCGGGGGAGCGCTACCCGCAGAAGTTCCGCATCGTCTGCTCGGCCGGTGAGCCGCTGAACCCCGAGGCGATCCGCTGGTTCCGCGAGCAATACGGCCTCACCGTGCTCGACTACTACGGGCTCACGGAGTCCTATCCGCTCGTCGCCAACTACCCGTTCATGGACGTCCGCGAGGGCTCGATGGGCAAGCCGATGCCGGGCTGGGACGTGCAGATCCTCGACGAGGACGAGAAGCCGCTGCCGCAGGGCGAGCGCGGGGAGATCTGCCTGCGCGCGCGCTCGAACCCTCACTATCCGATCGGCTACTGGAACAACCCCGAGGACTCCGAGGAGACGTTCGGCGGTGACTGGTTCCACACCAAGGACGCCGCGTCGCTCGACGAGGACGGCTACGTCTGGTACGAGGGCCGCGCCGACGACGTGATCATCGCGGCGGGCTACCGCATCGGCCCGTTCGAGGTCGAGTCCGCCCTGCTCGAGCACGCCTGCGTGGCCGAGGCGGCGGCGGTCGCCTCCCCGGACGAGCGCCGCGGCAACGTCGTCAAGGCGTTCATCGTGCTCGCGGAGGGCAAGGAGGGCTCGGACGAGCTGGTCGACGAGATCAAGGGCTTCGTCCGCGACCGCCTGTCGGCCTACGCCTACCCGCGCAAGATCGAGTTCGTCGACGAGCTGCCCAAGACGCTGACCGGCAAGATCCGCCGGATCGAGCTGCGCCAAGCGGAGCTGGACGCCGCGAAGCAGGACTGACGCCGTGCTGTGGCTCGCCGCGGTGCTCGCGATCGCCGCGGCGCTGCCGCCGGTGAACGCGCGCTTCGACTACCAGATCGGTGATCCCTACCCACCGCCGCGGGGTGTGCAGGTCGTCTCGCGCGACTGGTCCGAGGGCCGCCCGCCCGCGCGCGGCTACGCGATCTGTTACGTCAACGCCTTCCAGACGCAGAACGACCGGCGCGGCGCGTGGCCGCGCGACCTGGTGCTGGAGGAGCTCGGCGACGATCCGCAGTGGGGCGGCGAGTACCTCGTCGATCTCAGCACGCCCGCCAAGCGCCGCCGCGCCGCCGCGACGGTGCAGCCGATGATCGAGGCGTGCGCGGAGAAGGGCTTCGACGCCGTCGAGTACGACAACCTCGACTCCTGGACGCGCTTCGACGGGACGCCGCTGGCGCGCGACGTGCCGTTCGGCGAGGCGGCCGCGATCGCCTACGCCGAGCAGCTCGCCGACCGCGGCCACGCGCTCGGGCTGGCCGTGGCGCAGAAGAACACCCCGCAGCTCACGCGCCGGCAGGCGCGGGGCCGCATCGGCTTCGACTTCGCGATCGCGGAGGAGTGCGGCCGCTATCGCGAGTGCGGTGCCTACCGGCGTCTTTACGGCGATCGCGTGATCGACGTCGAGTACGGCCGCCGGGGCTTCGACGCCGCGTGCCGCGCCGCCGGCCGCCGCATCTCGATCGTGCTCCGCAACCGCGGCGTGACGGCCCCAGGCACGCGCGGTTATCGCTACGACGCCTGCTAAGGGCAGGGTCGCTCGAACTGAGGGTTCGGGCGGCAAGAGTCGCTCCAAATGCCCGATGTACGGGGGCCCGGCGTAGCCCAGTATCGAGTCATGCCGAATCCCGACCGAAGGGGCCTCACGATGCTCTCCTCCGTCTCATACGTCGCCGCCGAGCAGCTCGCCGACCGTCGCGCCGCCGCGGTCGCCTTCCGTGCCGCGCGCGATGCCGCGGCGGCCACGGCCGCCGCGCCCGGTGAGCGTGTCGTGCTGCGCCGCGCCGGCTCGCAGGACTCCGCCGCGCTCGTGCGCCTGGCCCAGCTCGACGGCGCGCCGCGCCCGAGCTCCCCGATGCTCGTCGCCGAGCGTGACGACACGATCGTCGCCGCCGTGCCGTTCGACGGCGGCCGGGCGATCGCCGACCCGTTCCTCCCCACCGCGGAGCTCATCGAGCTCCTGCGCGCGCGGGTCCAGCTGCTCGCGGCCGCCGCCCCCTCCGGCCGCGGGCAGCACCGCCGCCTGCGCCGCCGGCAAGTGCGCATGCGCACCGCCGCCTAAGGGGTCCTCGCCCCCGAGTAAGGGATCCCACCTGCCAACCCATGTCCAGCGAGACCGAAGGAGACACGCAATGCATTCCGACCTCATCCTCTACGTCGCCGCCGCGCGCGTCGGTCAGATCGGACGCTCATACTCAGCCCATGGCGACACGCATGACCAGCAGTCGTCTGATCGGGCGGGTGGCCGAGCTCGCGGAGCTCGAAGCCGCACTGCGCGACGCGGGGGATGGGCGACCATCCCTGGCCTTCGTCGCGGGTGAGTCGGGCGTCGGCAAGTCCCGCATGGTCGCCGAGTTCGCGCGCCGCGCCTACGAGGGCGGCGCGCGGGTGGCGATCGGCGAGTGCGTCGAGCTCGGCGAGGAGGAGCTGCCCTACGCCCCGATCGTGAGCGTCCTGCGTTCGCTCGCACGCGAGTGCGACGCCGTGCTCGACGAGCTGCCCGCGGGCGTCCGCGCCGAGCTCGCCGCGCTGCTGCCGGAGCTCGACCGCGGCGGCGCGGGCCGCGGCCCGGAGGAGCTGCGTGCCAACGAGACCACGCGCGGCCAGCCGCGCCTGTTCGAGGCGCTGCTCACGCTGCTCGATCAGCTCGGCCGCGTGCAGCCGTTCGCGCTCGTGCTCGAGGACATCCACTGGGCCGACCGCTCTACGCGCGCCTTCCTCACCTTCCTCGGCCGCAGCCTGTGGACCGAGCGCGTGCTCGTGATCGCGACCTACCGCTCCGACGAGCTGCACCGCCGCCACCCCCTGCGTCCGCTGCTCGCCGAGCTCGAGCGCGACACGCGCGCCCGTCGCATCGAGCTGACGCGCCTGACGCGCGACGAGCTGGTCGAGCTGCTCGCCGACATCCTCGGCGGCCATCCCGACGACGAGCTCGTCGAGCGGCTGTACGCGCGCAGCGAGGGCAACCCGCTCTTCACCGAGGAGCTGCTCGCCGCCCGGCTCGACGGCCGCGGCGGCCTGCCGACGACGCTGCGCGACGCGCTGATGGTGCGGGTCGAGCGCCTGAGCGAGCCGGCGCAGGAGGTGCTGCGGCTGCTCTCGGCCGCGCGGATCCTCTCGCACGACGTGCTCGCCGACGCGAGCGGCCTCGCCGGCGCCGAGCTGCGGGCGGTCGTGCGCGAGGCGGCGGAGTCCAACGTGATCGTCGCCGACACCCGCGGGCGCTACCAGTTCCGCCACGCGCTGCTGCGCGAGGTCGTCCACGACGACCTGCTCCCGGGCGAGCACGCCGAGCTGCACCTGGCGCTCGCCCGCGCGCTCGAGGCGCAGCTCGCGGAGACCGCTGAGGACGCGATCATCACCGCCGGCATCGCCCACCATTACCTCTCGGCCGGCTGCCAGCGCGAGGCGCTCGTCGCGTCCGTGCGCGCCGCCGACGCCGCCGAGCGCGTCCACGCCCACGGCGAGGCGGGCGCGCTGCTCGAGCGCGCGCTCGACCTGTGGTCGCGCGTCCCGGACGCGACGGCGCAGATCGGCTGCGACCGCAACGAGCTCGTGCGCCGCGCCGGCCGGGCGCTCATCAATGACGGCTCTCACGGCCGCGCCGAGGCGCTGCTCAAGCAGGCGATCGGCGACGTCGACGAGCAGCGCGACCCGCGCCTCGCGGTCGGGCTGCTGGAGCTGCTGTCGCGCGCCCAGTGGTCGCTCGGCCGGGCCGAGGACGCCCGCGCGTCCGTCACCCGCGCGGTCGAGTTGCTGCCCGAGGACGAGGCCCAGAGCCCGGAGCGGGCGCGGATCCTTTCGCGCCAGGCCAAGATCGCCATGCTGCAGGGGCGCTTCAGCGAAGTGCTGCCGTCGGCGCGCGCAGCGCTCGCCGCGGCCGCCGAGACCGACGGTGACGCGGGCCCGCGCGCGGATGCGCTCAATGCGATGGGCCTCTCGCTCATCCTGCTCGGCGAGGTCGAAGAGGGCAGCGCGAACCTGCGCGAGGCGATCGCGGTCTCGCCCGTCGGCTTCGAGCGCACCAGCGCCTGGTCGAACCTGGCCGACGCGCTGCATCTGGTCGGGCGCTCGGCCGAGGCGGTCGTCGCGGCCGAGCAGGGCCTTGCAGACACCGCCGGCAGCGGTCGCGGCAGCGACTGGATGACCATGACCCTCGGCGACATCCAGTGGGACCTCGGCGACTGGACGCTCGCGCGGGCGCACATGTCGCCGGCCGATCGCCGTCACAGCGGTATCACGCTCGCGTATGTCGAGCTCAAGCGCGCGGAGGTCGCGCTCGCCGACGCCGACCACGAGCAGGTGCGCGCCTCGCTCGACCGCATCGCCGAGCTCGTCGCGGGGTCACGGGAGCCGCAGTTCATCGGGCTGGCCGGATCGCTGCGCGGCGAGCTCGAGCGCCGCGGCGGCGATCTCACTGCGGCGCGCGCCGCCGTCGACGACGCCCTCGACGCGATCGAGTTCTGCTCCGAGGACCTGTCGCGGATCGCGCGGCTGGCGGAGACCGGCGCCGCGATCGAGGCCGACGCCGCGCAACGCGCGCGCGACCTCGGCGACGGCGAGGCGGAGCGCGAGGCGATCGCGCGCGCGGAGGGCTTCGTGCTGCGAGCGGAGGGCTGCGCCGCGGACGGCCGGCCGGTCGAGGCCGCGCGTCTGGCCTCGGCGCGTGCGCACCTCGCGCGCGCCTGCGGCGCCGGCGATCCGGCGCTCGACGCCGCCACGGCCACTGCCTGGCGCGGCGTCTCGCGTCCCTATCCGGCGGCGAAGGCGGAGCTGGCGCGCGCGGAGACGCTGGCCGCACGCGGTGACCGCGAGGCCGCCGCCGCCCAGCTCGCCGACGTGCTCGCCGCCGCGGAGACGCTCGGCGCCGCGTGGCTGCGCGGCGAGGCCGAGGGCCTGGCCGCCCGTGCGCGGCTGCCGGTGGCGGCCGGCGCCGTCACGGACGCGGCTCCCGAGGCCGCGGCCGACGGCGACCCGTTCGGGCTCACGCCGCGCGAGCGCCAGGTGCTCGCGCTCGTCGCCGACGGGGCGACCAACCGCGAGATCGGCGCGCAGCTCTACATGGCCGAGAAGACGGCGAGCGTCCACGTCTCACGGATCCTCGCCAAGCTCGACGTGCGCAGCCGCACCGAGGCGGCCGCCGTGGCGCATCGCTTCGGCTTCGGCGAGACCACGACGCGCTAGTCCCCGCCCGGCTCGGGCGGGGACCGCGGTGCAGAGGGTCAGGCCGCGACCGGCACGGCGAGCGCGCGCGGGGCGGGTGCCGGGCGGCGCAGGATGCCGCGGGCGATGAACCCGTAGACGGCGAGCAGGACCACCGAGCTGACGACGATCATGGCCGGGGGTCCGGCGAAGCCGACGACGATGCCGATCAGCAGCACCATCGGCACCCAGGCGGGCGCCAGGCCGGTCTTCCACGCGGTTGCAGCGACGAGGATCATCCCGAGGCTGAATCCGAGGATGGCCGGGACCTGGGCGATCGCGGCGATCCCGTAGCCGGCGGCCGCGTCGGCGACCGCGACGCCCTGGGCCGCGGGGAGCTCCGTGGCCAGCGCGAGGTCGTAGAAGTCGACCAGGACCATGCCCGGCAGGATCGTGGCGCCGAAGCAGCAGAGCACGGAGGTGATCGAGCGCAGGACGCGCGGCGCGGCGACCGCGTGACGGAGGACGGTGAAGTTGGCGAGGCCGAGCAGGGCGTAGCCGAACACGAGCAGGACACAGGCGATCTGGCCCTGCGTCGGGTGGGCGGCAAGCGCGGCCTGGTAGGCGGCGGTGGTCTTCTCCGACTCCCAGGGAGTCGTGGCCATGCCGGCGAGGGTGACGACGGGACCGGCGGTCACGGCGGCGAGGGTGAGGCGGCGCTGGGTGGGTGCGAAGCGAGTGGTGTTCATGGAGCGAAGCCTGCCTTCACGGGCCCAGGCTTTCGTCGGCCGCGGTGATGATCTGGGCTGCCGGGATCGCGTGGTTGCCGTCATCCTCGAGGAGGACGCCGGCTCGTGGCACTCGCTCAGCCCGGCGTGCCGAGCGCTTTGCGCTCCGTGCGCATCTCGCTGAGGATGCGCTCGAGGCGGGGCTCGGTGCTGGCGTCCACGTGCGTCATAGCGGCGGCGACGGCGGGATGCGCTGCGGCGATCTGCGCGTGCATCTCGTGCGCGACGGCGCGGTAGCTCGGGTGGCCCTCGCGGCCGGAGCGCAGCTCGATCGTGTGCATCGCCTCGCGCGCGTTCATGTCGAGGATGTAGCGGATGCGGAAGCCGAGGCAGAGCGCGTACGGCGCGGCGTCGCGCAGGCCGGCCGCGGCGAGGCGCTCGTACTCCTCCTCGGAGCGCTCGAGCGCGCGCGCGTACAGCTCGCCGGCGCCCGCCTCGACGACCTCGTCGGGCACGCCGGCGCCGAGGTCGGGCGTGAGGCCCTGCCACTGGACGGTCAGCATGCGGTGGCGCTGGAGGTCGCGGAAGGCACCGTAGTCCGAGACGACCTCGAAGCGGTAGCGCAGTGCCTCGAACCCGCGGCCCGGGCGGTGTCGGCGGTTCGCCCGCTCGCCGACGAGATCGGCGAGCAGCTGCGCGCGCTCGGCGGGCGCGAGGCGCGCGATCTCCTCGCGCGTGCGCTCCTCGCTCGTCCCGGCCGCCTCGAACAGCAGCGCGGCGAGCAGGCCGTCCTCGTCGCCATCGACGTGCAGCAGCCGCACCGAGGGGCGGTCCTCGTCGCCCTCGGCGCGGTCGAGCCCGAGCCGCGCGGCCCAGCGCTCCCCGGCCGCGCGCCGCTGCTCGAGGAAGCGGATCCACTCGCCGCCGCGCTCGGGCCGCTCGACGCGCGCGACGAAGCTCGGCATCACGGCCTTGATCGCATCGAGGATCGCCCCGCCGTAGAAGCGCGCCTCGGGCAGCGGGTGACCGAGCAGGTGGAGGATCAGCTGCTCGTAGGCCTGGCCCGTCGCGTAGATGCCCATGTGCGAGAGGGAGGCGGCGGGGAGCAGGCCTCGGAGGAGGTCGTAGGCCTTGGCGTTGACCGCGCGGCGGCGCGCGGCGTCCGACTCGCCCTCGGCGCGCGGGTAGGTCGCGTCGACCCACGCGCGCACGATCGGCAGTGATTCCGCGTAGGCGTCGAACAGCGAGTCCATCGCCGCCTCGTAGCGCGGGCCGAGCTCGGCGTCGCGGTAATAGCGGTACCCGCCGCCGGGCATCGGCGCGTCGTAGGCGATGTAGCGCGTCGACTGCTCGAGGTACGCGCCGAGGCGCGGACGCTGCAGGAGCTTGGTGAGGATGTTGCTCGTCCACTCGCACGCGACGTGGGCGCCGCCGAGCTGTGCGACGGAGTCGTCGCCGTAGCCGACGAAGATGCGCTCGTAGAGCTCCGCCGCGCGCGTGCCCTCCAGCCCGTCATAGCCGTGCGTCGGCTCCGGCAGCGAGTCGGCGAACTCGTCGAGGAACAGCCGGCGCAGCGTGCCCGGATAGCGCGAGTAGCGCGCGAACAAGGCGCCCTTGACCGTCTCCGGCAGGTTCGTGAGCGCGAAGACGGGGCCGTCGAGGTCCGTGAAGTGCGGCGCGAGGCGCGCGCGCTCAGCGTCGCTGAGGTCGTCGGACGGGTAGCGCATCGGGCGGCTGACCCTAGCGCCGGGGTCCGACGCGTCCACGCACCGCGCCCCACGGCCGGCGAACGTCAACTGCGGCTGGGTAGGAGGGTGGTCCGAATCGGTTTCGGCCTACCGTCCTGCTTTGACCTCGCATAGCGATGTCAATCCAGGACAGTCGCCGCACGACACCCCGCACCCACTCCCACCCAGCCGCCGTTGGCGTTCGCCCCGCTCACCGCGAACGCCCAGCCGCGCTACTGCCTGAAGTCCTTCAACCCCCCGGTGCCGCCCGCGCGGGCGAACCACGCCGTGCCCGCATCGAACAGCAGCACGAACGCGGCGATGAGGAGGACGTAGGTGGCCCAGGGCGGGACGTAGTAGCCGGCCGCCAGGCAGGCCGAGCCGAGGACCACGGGCCCGATGTAGCGGAGGCGACGGAGCTTCGCGCGCATGGTCTGCGAAGCGTACTCCGTCGAACGACGCTCCGACGACGGTCACGCGGTGACGCAATCCTCCCGCTCTCGCAGGCCGCCGCCGCCGCGCAGCGACCATGCGCGCATGAGCGCGCGCACCTCCCGCGTGCGCCGGTACTCCCCGCCGACGCCGAGACCGAGCGCCGCCTCGGCGCCGAGGTCGCGCTCGTCGAGGCCGACGCGCAGCAGGCGCACGTCGACGGCGCCGTCGGCGTCCAGCCGCTCGGCCAGCGCGCGCAGACGGTCGCCCCAGTCACTCGGCCGCACCCGCAGCGCCAGCACCTCGGCTGCGCCGCGCAGGGCGCGGCGGTTGGCCGGGTCGGTGAGGTCGAGCGTGACCTCGGCCTCGACGCGGCGGCCGACCCCTCCCGGCGGCGCGGTGGGCGCGCCGCGCAGGGCCGCGGTGAGCTCGCTGAGCGACCCGGCCCCGGCCGGCAGGTCGACCTTGCCGTGCCATCGCGCCGCGGCGCGGACGCGCAGCTCCACGGGGCGCCCGTGGACCGACGTGATCTCGAGCGCCGCCTCGCTCGCGTGGTGCGCCTGGAGGGCGCCGAGCACGGCGCCGAGGCGGCCGGCCGCCTCGAGGTCGACGCGGTCGTACCAGGTCACGCGCCCGCCGCGGGCGACCCGGCGCCCCATGATCACCCCGGCCTCGCCCGTCTCCTTGGCGCCCGCCTCCGCGTTGCGGATCCCGAGGCGCAGCGCCGCGGCGAACTCGCCGTACGCGCCGCCCTCGTGGAAGGTCGCGTCCGGCTTCGGCATCGGCGCGCTCGGGCGGCGCCGGCAGATCGGGCAGGCGCGGCGGAGCAGCCCGAGTGTCTCCCCGCCGAGCGACTCCCGAGGGGCCCAGCGCCGCACGAAGCGCGCAGCGGCGGCGAAGGTCGTGAACTCCCAGGTGCGACCGGCGGTGAACTGCAGCCCCGCACCGCCGCGGACCCCGACGCGCGGCCCGGACGGCAGCCGCAGGCCGACGCCGACCGTCCCGCCGCCGCTCCCGCCGTCGGTGAAGGAGACGGCGGCCGAGCCGTCGGACCGGCGCTCGACGAGCAGCGCGTCCCCGCGGCCGAGGCGCACGACCAGCACCCGGCCGCCGAGGCGCTGGCGGTCCGCGCGCGCGTGCACCAGGCACGGCGACAGCCCCGCGGCGCTCGCCTCCCCCGACGTGCAGACCCCGCCCGCGACGCGGCAGATCCCGTGGCGCAGCGCGGCTGCGATCTTCAGAGCGAGCGCCGGCGGTGACCCCATCACCGCGGCCCCCGCCACGACGGCGCCCACCACTGCGAGGAGGGCGACGTACTCGGCGGAGGCCTGGCCGGCGATGGAGCGTGGGGAAGGCACAGCTCCCTCGGTATGCGCCGACCGCCATCGACTCGCCCCCCTTGATTTCATATTGCCAATAGGTAATATGAGGAGCACGATGACGGCCTACTCGGCACTCGCGGAACCGTCGCGTCGCGAGATCCTCGACCTGCTGCGCGACGGCGAGCGGACCGCCGGCGACCTCGTCACCCGGATCGGCCTGAGCCAGCCCGGCGTCTCCAAGCACCTCAAGGTGCTGCGCGAGACGGGGCTCGTCGAGGTGCGCCCGGAGGGCAAGCGCCGCTGGTACGGCCTGCGCGCCGAGCCGCTCGCCGAGGTCGCGGACTGGCTCGAGCCGTACCGCCGCCACTGGTCAGGCCGTCTCGACGCCCTCGAGCAGCACCTGGAGGAGAACCCGACATGACCGCCACCCAGCAGACCGTCGACGGGCGCCCCACGCTCCGCATCGAGCGCCGCCTCCGCCACTCGGTCGAACGCGTGTGGCGCGCTGTCACCGCGCCCGAGGAGCTCGCCCGCTGGTTCGTCGCGGAGGTGCCGTGGGCCCCGGAGGCGGGCGAGGAGTTCGAGGCCGGCGGCGAGCGCGGGCGGATCACGGCGCTCGAGCCGCCGCACGTGCTCGCCTGGACCTGGGCGACGAGCGGTACCGGTTCGATCTGACCGCCGACGGCGCCGACGCCACCGTGCTCGTCTTCACCCACGTCTTCAACCCCGAGCTCGGCCCGGGCTGGCAGCACGCGGCCGGCTGGGAGACCTACTTCAACCGCCTCGACGCCCACCTCGCGGGCGGCTACTTGTCCGAGGAGGCCGCCCATGAGGGCATCGACGCCCTGATGGAGCACTACCGGGCGAGCTTCGGGCCCGCGTCGGCAGCGTGAACCACCCCGTCCTCCTGCTCTTCAACCTGGTCCTCGCCGCCGCCTGAGCGGTCAGAGCAGGCCGGAGAGCGCGGCGCCCGCGTCGCGGGCGACGTCGAACAGCGGCCCGGGGTAGATCCCCATCGCGATCGTCGCCGCGGCGCAGACGACCGCGACGATCGCGACCTCGAGCTGGGGCGAGTCGGAGCGGTCCTCAGCCACCGGCCCCGGAGCGGCAACCGTGCCTGGCTCCTCGCCGGCCTCGGCCGACCCGCCCGCGATCGCGGGCTGCCCGCCCGGCGTCACCAGCGGGGCGGGCGCGTGCGAGACGCCTGGCGCCGCGAGCCACACCGCCGCGACGACGCGCAGGTAGTAGGCGAGCGAGATCGCCGAGCCGAGCACGATCGCGACACCGAGGAACGCGTAGCCGTTGTCGACCGCCGCATCGATCAGGTAGATCTTCCCGAAGAACCCCGCGGTCACCGGGAAGCCGGCGAGCGAGAGCATCGCGATCGTCATCGGCCACGCCAGCCACGGCCGGTCGGCGCCCAACCCGTGCAGCGCGCGCAGGTCGTCGCCGTACGGCGTCTCCCGCTCGCGCGCGATGACGACCGCGAAGGCGGCGAGGTTCATCACCGAGTAGGCGAAGAGGTAGAAGACGACGGCCGACACGCCGAGGCGCGTCGAGACCACGACCCCCGCGAGCATGTAGCCCGCCTGGGCGACGGACGAGTAGGCGAGCATGCGCTTGATCGACGACTGCCCGATCGCCCCGACGTTGCCGACCACGATCGTGGTCACGGCGAGCACCGCGAGCGCCGGCGCCCAGTCGTTCGCCGCGCCGATCAGCGCCACGTCGAACAGGCGCAGCAGGATCCCGAACGCCGCCGCCTTCGTGGCCACCGCCATGAACGCCGTGATCGGTGTCGGCGCGCCCTCGTAGACGTCGGGCGTCCACTGGTGGAACGGCGCCACCGACGCCTTGAACGCGAGGCCGGTGACGATCAGCGCCAGAGACGTGAGGAACAGCGGGTCGTCGCCCACCTCGCCGACCGACGCCGCGATCGTGGCGAAGTCGGTCGAGCCGGTCGCGCCATAGAGCAGCGCGAGCCCGTAGAGCAGCACCGCGGAGCCGAGCGAGCCGATGATCAGGTACTTGAGGCCCGACTCGAGCGAGTGCTCGCGCCGCAGCTCGGTCGCGCACAGCACGTACAGCGGGATCGAGAGCAGCTCGAAGCCGACGAACAGGGAGACGAGGTTCGTCGAGCCCGTGAGCACGACCATCCCGAGCACGGCCAGCAGCAGCAGCGCGTGGTACTCGCCGTGGCCCGCCTCCGCCGCCGCCAGCGAGCGCGCCGACAGCATCACGGTCGCCACCCCGGCGACCACGAAGACCATCAGCATTGCGAGCGTGAGGTCGTCGATCGCCAGCGCTCCCGCCATCACCGACGTGTTCTCGCCCCACTGCCAGGCGCCGAGCCCGGCGGCGGCGCCGAGCGTCGCCCCGGTGAGGCCGGGCACGAGCGTGTTGCGCACGAAGGCCGGGCGCAGCAGACCGACCATGAGCACGAGGCAGGCGCCGGCGGTGAGGGTCACGAGCGGGGAGATCGCCGCCCAGTCGATCGTCGGCCCTTTCATCGCACGACCTCCTGGATGCTCGCCTCGACCGCGGGCTCGGAGTCGCGCAGCGCCGCCTGCGGATACAGCGCGAAGGCGATGATGAGGAGCACGAGCGGCACGATCACGATCGCGTCGCCGACCGTCAACTCGCGCGAGTCGGTGCGCTCACCGGCTCTGTTGTGCATGGTGCGGATGTACATGCGCAGCATGTAGACCGAGGCCAGCGCGACGCCGCTGAACGCGATCACCGCCATCGCGAGCTTCGTCTCGAACAGGCCGAGCAGGATCAGGAACTCGCCGACGAAGTTGGCCGAGCCGGGCATCGCCAGCGTGGCGAGCGCGGAGATCAGGAACAGCGAGGCGAGCACGGGTGCGCGGAAGGCCAGCCCGCCCATGTCGCGGATGTCCTCCGACCCGCCGGAGCGCTCCGCGAGCAGCGCGACGATGAAGAACAGCGGCGCGACCACGAGCCCGTGGTTGACCATCTGCAGGACCGCGCCCTGGCCGCCGCGGCCCTCCGGGTCGAACGCGAAGATGCCGAGCACGATGAAGCCGAGCTGGGCGACCGAGGAGTAGCCGAGCACGAGCCGCGTGTTGGTCTGCGTGAACGCCTGCGCGGAGCCATACACGATCGAGAGCAGCGCGAGCACGAGGATCAGCGTCTGGTAGTCCTGCGCGGCGGCGGGGAAGAGCGGCAGGACGATCTTCAGGAAGCCGTAGGCGGCCACCTTTGAGAGCACCCCGGAGAAGATCGCCAGCGCCGGCAGCGGCATCGCGCGGTAGGCGTCGGGCATCCAGCCGTGGAACGGGAACATCGGCATCTTGATCAGGAACGCGAGTGCGAAGGTGACGAAGATCCAGCGCTGGGTCGACTCGTCCAGCTCCGCCTGCGCGAGGTCCGAGAGCACGAACGACAGCGTGCCGCCGTCGGCCGAGAGCACCGCCGTCCCCACCGCGCCCGCGAGCATCAGCAGCGAGCCGACGAGCGTGTAGATGATCAACTTGTAGGTGGCCGCCACGATCTCCTCGCGGCCGCCCGACCCCCACTGCCCGACGAGGAAGTAGAACGGCACCAGCATCAGGTCGAAGAAGAGGACGAACAGCGCGAGGTCCTGCGCCAGGAAGGCGCCGAGCACGGCGGTCTCGGCGAGCGCGAGGTGGAAGGTGAACAGCCGCGGGCGCTCGACCGGCCGCAGGAACACCCACAGCGCCGCGGCCGCGAACAGCAGCGTGGTGAGCGCGACGAGCCACAGGTTCAGGCCGTCGAGCCCGAGCTTGTAGCGGATCCCCAGCGCCTCGATCCAGGCGTCGTCGGTGACGTACTGCAGGCCGGCGGCACCGGTGTCGAAGTCGAGCAGCAGCACGATCGCGTAGCCGAACGGCACGAGCGCGCCGAAGACCGCGATCGCCGGCGCGATGCGGCGGCCGATCGAGGCGCCGAACAGCGCCAGCGCGAGCGGCCAGAAGAGCAGGATCGAGAGGTGGATCGTGAGTTGCTCCACGGCTCAGCTCCCCGCCAGCAGGAAGTAGGCGCCGAGCACGGTCACGCCGAGCAGCAGCAGCGCCGCGTAGTAGCGCAGATAGCCCGACTGCGCCGCCCGCACCGCGGCCGAGCCCGCCCGCACCGCGCCCGTCGTGCCGCCGACGAACAGCCCCGAGATCACGATCCGCTCGAACGTGTTGCGCCCGAAGCGCCCGAACCACGCGAACGGCCGCACGATGAGCGTGTTGATGATCTCGTCGAAGTACCACTTGTTGAAGAAGAAGCTGTGAACCGGCGCGAGCTTCGCGCGCAGCGAGCCCGGCGCGTCGGGCGTGCGCACCCACAGGTGGTAGGCGAGCGCGATGCCGCCGAGCGCGAGCACCGTGCCGGTGAAGAGGCCGAGCGCGGTCAGCCCGTCGGACGGGTGGAGCTCCTCGTAGTAGGCCGAGTCGGCGAAGGTCGGCTCGAGGAAGTGATGCAGCACCTCGGTGACCCCCGGGATCTGCAGGAAGCCGCCGACGATCGCGAGCACGGCCAGGCAGCCCATCGCGACCTTCATCGACCCCTCCTGCTCGGCGATGTGGTGGTCGGCGCCGGGGAAGCCGACGTCCGTGTCCTCGACCTCGCCGGTGGCCGGGTTGGTGTGCTCGGGCGCGTGGTAGAGGTGGCCCTGCTCGAGGTCCCGCGCGGGCTCGACCGGATCGCCCAAGAACGCGCGGAAGATCATCCGGAACGTGTAGATGGCGGTCAGCAGCGAGCCGACGAAGCCGAGCCCGGCGAGGGCGACGTGCCAGTCGTCGCGCGCGGCGACGTAGGCGAGGATCTCGTCCTTGGAGAAGAAGCCCGAGAACGGCGGCACGCCCGACAGCGCGAGGCCGCCGATCACCATGCAGCCGAACGTGAACGGCATCGCGCGGCGGAAGCCGCCCATCTCGTCGAGGTTCTGGTTGCCCGCCATGGCCGCGATCACCGAGCCGGCCGCCATGAACAGCAGCGCCTTGAAGAACGCGTGCGTCATCAGGTGGAACAGGCCGGCCGTGTAGGCGAAGCTCGAGACGGCCATGATCATGTAGCCGATCTGGGACATCGTCGAGTACGCGATGACGCGCTTGAGGTCGGTCACCACGAGGGCGATCGTGGCCGCGATCACGAGCGTCGCGCAGCCGACGATCGCGCCGACGTCGGCGGCCGTCGGGGCCTGCTCGAACAGCGGGTGCATGCGCGCGATCAGGTAGACGCCGGCGGTCACCATCGTGGCGGCGTGGATCAGCGCGGAGACGGGCGTCGGGCCCTCCATGGCGTCGGGCAGCCAGGTGTGCAGCGGGACCTGTGCGGACTTCGCGAACGCGCCGACGAGCAGGCCGATGCAGCCCGCCACGAGGTCGCCGTCGTTGCGCGAGAACGATTCCTCGACCGAGTCGAACGTCGTCAGGAAGTCGAGCGAGCCCGAGCCCTTGAAGATGAAGTACGTGCCGAGCACGAGCCCGATGTCGCCGATGACGTTGATGACGAACGCCTTGATGCCCGCCCGCGTGGCGGTGGTCCGCCGGTACCAGTACGAGATCAGCAGGTAAGACGCCGCGCCCACGAACGCCCAGCCCACGATCAGCAGCAGGAAGTTGCCGGCCAGGACGAGCAGCAGCATCGAGAAGACGAAGAAGTTCAGGTAGGCGAAGAAGCGCGTGTAGCCGCGGTCCGAGCGCATGTAGGAGACCGAGTAGAGGTGGATCAGCGTCGAGACGCCCGACACCGTCAGCGCCATGAAGATCGAGAGCGGGTCGAGCAGCAGCGAGAGCTGCGCGTCGACGCCGGCCGTGCTCGCGTAGTCCCACGCCACGGTGACGACCTGGCGCTCTTCCTCCCCGAGGTCCTCGAGCGCGAACAGCGCGCCGATCGAGGAGGCGAACGAGGCCGCGATCGCGGCCGTCCCGATCCAGCCCGGCGCGCCCTCGGGCCACAGCTTGGCGCCGAGCGAGATCACCACGCAGCCCGCGAGCGGGCACAGCAGGATCAGCCAGCCGAAGGTCTCGAGGCCCATCAGCCCTGCAGCTCTCTGAGCTCATCGACGTCGATCGGCAGCCGCCGCCGGTACAGCGCGACGATCAGGCCGAGCCCGACGGCCACCTCGCAGGCGGCGACGACCATGACGATGAGGGCGAAGATCTGACCTTCCTGGTTGCCGTGCGCGCGCGCGAAGGCGACCAGCGCGAGGTTGGCCGCGTTGAGCATCAGCTCGAGCGAGAGCAGCACGACGAGCGGGTTCCTGCGGGTCAGCACGCCGCCGACGCCGGTGCAGAACACGATCGCCGAGACGCACAGGTACCAGGTGATCGACATCGCTATCTCCCGGGCGGCCCGGCCGCCTCCTGGAGCGAGCCGCGCTCGGCGTCCGTGAGCGTGCCGGACTCCTGCGAGCGCAGGAGGTCGGCCACGGACAGCTCGCGCGGGTCGTCGAGGCCGGAGCGCCGGCGGGCGAGGATGACGGCGCCGACGGCAGCCACCAGCAGCAGCAGCGAGGCGATCTCGAACACGAGCAGGAACTTGGTCAGGAACTGCTCGCCGATCTGCGCGGGCGAGCCGAAGGCGGAGAAGAAGCCGGTGCCCTCCCCGTCGAGCACGCTCAGGCTGGAGCCGAGGACGGCGAAGGCGAACTCCACCAGCAGCGCACCCGAGAACAGGATCGCGATCGCCCGCATGCCGGGGCCGTGCCGGGGGCTCAGCGGCTTGTCCTGGCCTCCCACGTAGGCGACGACGAAGACATAGAGGACCATGACGGCGCCCGCGTAGACGATCACCTGCGCGGCGGCGACGAACTCCGCCCGCAGCAGCAGGAACAGCGCGGCCAGGCCGAGCAGGTGGCAGACGAGCGCGAGCACCGAGTAGAACGGATTGCGCAGGAGGACCGTGCCGAACGCCCCGGCGAGGGCGACGATCGCGGCGAAGAAGAAGGTGACCTCGGCCATCAGCGCGCGCGATGTTAGTGCCGCGTGGCCACTACTCGCCCGCCGCGCGCAACGGGCTGCGCTCGAGCGGCTCGGCCAGGAGCATCTCCTTGGTGAAGATGAGGTCGGAGCGGTTGTAGTCCGACATCTCGTAGTCGTGGCCCATCGTGATCGCGTCGAACGGGCACGCGACCTCGCAGTAGCCGCAGAAGATGCAGCGCGAGAGGTTGATCTCGTAGACCGCGGCGTAGCGCTCGCCGGCGGAGACGCGGTTCTCGGGCGTGTTCTCGGCGGCGACGACGCGGATGCAGTCGGCCGGGCAGGCCGCCGCGCAGAGCGAGCAGCCCACGCACTTCTCGAGGCCGGAGTCCTCGAAGCGGTGGAGCTTGTGGCGGCCGCGGAAGCGCGGGTAGACCGGCACCTTCTCCTCCGGGTACTGGATCGTCTTCGGGCCTTCCACGAGCCGCGCGAAGGTCGTCTTCAGACCGCGCAGCGTCTCGCCGAAGGCTCGGTACGCGCCGCCCGCGCCTCCGGGGCGGGGGCCGCGCTGGACGGCGACGACATCGTCGCCTGGGCTCCACGGGGTCACCAGATCACCACCAGGATTGCGGTCACGAGGGCATTGAGGGTCGCCAGCGGCAGGAGGATCTTCCAGCCGAAGGACATCAGCTGGTCGTAGCGCAGCCGCGGCAGCGTCGCGCGCACCCAGATGAAGAAGCAGGAGAAGAGGACGATCTTCACGATCACGACGATCGGGTCGACCCACGTCGGCGGGTCCACGAAGGGGATGTTCCAGCCGCCGAGGAAGAGCGTCACGGTGAGGCCGGACACGACGAGCACGTTGAGGTACTCGGCGGCGAAGTACGCGGCGAAGCGCCCGCCGCCGTATTCGGTGTTGTAGCCGCCGACGAGCTCGGCGTCGGCCTCGGCGAGGTCGAAGGGCGGCCGGTTGGTCTCGGCGAAGGCGGCCACGAGGAAGATCAGGAAGCCGACGAGCTGCGGAACGATGAACCAGACGTTGTCCTCCTGCCAGCCGACGATCTCCGTCAGCGACAGCGAGCCCGCCTGCATGACCACGCCGATGATCGCGAGGCCCTGCGAGACCTCGTAGGAGATCAGCTGCGCGGCGGCGCGCATCGAGCCGAGGAAGGAGTACTTCGAGCCCGACGCCCAGCCGCCCAGCATCAGCCCGTAGAACGCGATGCCGCCGAAGGCGAACGCGAAGAGGATGCCGATGCTCGTGTCGATGCCGTAGAGGCCGACCTGCGTGCCGAAGATGTCGACCGTGTCCGAGAACGGGATGATGGCGACCGTCGCGCAGGCGGTCATCATCGAGATCGCGGGCGCGATCGCGAACAACCAGCCGATCGACGTGCGCGGGCGGAACTGCTCCTTGAAGACGAGCTTGCCGATGTCGGCCATCGGCTGCAGGATCCCGAACGGCCCGACCCGGTTGGGGCCGTAGCGGTGCTGGAAGCGCCCCAGCAGCTTGCGTTCGACGAGCAGGATGATCGGCACGAGCTGGAAGACGACCGCGAAGATCACGACGGCCTTGAGGAGCTGGATCCACCAGGCCTCGTAGTAGCCGACCTCGGCGAGGACGCTCATGCGCCGTGCCCCGACCGGCCGTCGGTGGGCGGGATCTCGAGCGGCGCCGACGGGGGCGCCTCCGCCAGCCCCTCGACGGCGGGCGCGACCTGGATCGCGACGGCGCCCGGCTGCGTGTCAGGGCCGCCGATACGGTTGATCTCCACCAGGGCAGTGGTCAGCGCGTTGGACGGCTCCTCAGGCGTGCCCTCGGCGATGAAGACTGAGCCGGGCGGCACCGCCTGGCGCAGGCGCACCGGGCCGCGCACGCGCGTGCCGTTGGATCCGACCTCGACGTGGTCGCCCTCGCCGACGCCGAGGCGCTCGGCGTCGTGCGGCGCCAGCTCGACCACCTGCTGCGGGCGCAGGAATCTCAGCGCCGGCGAGACGTCGACCTCCTTGGAGCTCCACAGCGAGCGGTAGGTGCCGAGGCGCAGCGAGCCGTTCTGCGCGCGCGGCGTATGCGCGCCCTTCGGCATCTTCAGCGCGACCGGCTCCCACGGCGCCGACTTGAGGTTCGCGGCCGACTCGTGCGCGGGCCAGCGGACGCCGCGGCCGCCGATCTCGTCGAGCGTCAGCCCGGCGTAGAACGGGACGGCCTCGAACAGCTGGCGCGACGCCATCGGCCCGGCCGCGACGCCGAGGTCGTGCCCGGCGCGCGCCGCGACGTCGGCGATCACCTGCCAGCCCGCGCGGACGCCGCCGCCCTGGGTGGAGCCCTTGGCGCGGCCGATCGCGGCGCGCAGGCGCTGCAGGCGGCCGTCGGGGTGCACGAGCGTGCCCTCCTTCTCGGCGTACGCCTCCGCGGGGAAGACGACGTCGGCGTACTGGCGCACGGTCTCCGTCAGCACCGACTCGTGGGCGATCACCGTCTGCGCGGTGCCCAGCGCCTGCTCCCACAGCGCTCGGTCGGGATGCGTGCGCAGCGGGTCGGCGTGCAGCAGGTACAGCGTCGAGAGGTCGCCCTCGGCGAGGCCCTGTGCGATCGCGGTCGCGCCGCCGCCGGGCTCGGCGAGGGTCGCGTATCCCGGGCCGTGGCCGCCGGCGAAGCCGGCCTCGCGCAGGCCGCGCCCGTTCGTCCCGGCCGGGATCTCGAGCAGGCCCGCGCCCGGGCGGCCGGCGAGGCCGAGCCGCGCCGCGAGGTTGAGCAGCGCGCGCCCCGCGACGTCGCCGCCGGGGCCGGAGAGCAGGCGCTCGCCGTAGACGATCACGATGTCCTCGCCCGCCGCGGTCAGCGCCTCCGCGAACGCGCTGACGGCGTCGGCGCCCGAGCCGGCGGCGCTCGCGGCGCCGCCGAGGTCGCCCGCGTCCTCGGTGAGCGCGGCGTCGAGCGCGACGAGCAGCGCCGCGCCGCCGGCCGGCGCGGTGCGCAGCACGGCGTCGGCGCGCGGGTCCAGCGCGGTCGGCCGCGCGCTGGCGACGGCGACGCGCACGCCATGGCGGCGCACGCCCTTGCGGATGCGCAGGTCGAGGATCGGGGCGTCGTCGATCGGGTCGGACTCGAGCAGCACGACGGTGTGCGCGAACTCGAGGTCCGGGACCGTCGCCTGCAGCGCGGGGTCGGCGAGCGCGCGGGTGACGTCGAGCGGCAGCTCGCCGCCGGCGCGCGAGGCGAGGTGGCCCGAGCCGAGGCCCTCGCGGAACAGCCGCGCGAGCAGGAAGGCCTCCTCGTTGGTCGTCTCGCCCGCGGCCAGCGCGGCGGCACGGCCGCCGGCCTTCGCCAGCGCGCTGCCCGCGGCGGCGAGCGCCTTCTCCCAGCTCGCCGGCATCAGCGACTCGCCCTCGCGCACGAGCGGCTCGGTGATGCGCTCGTCGACGTGGACGTGCTGGTAGGCGTAGCGGCCCTTGTCGCACAGCCAGCCGTCGTCGACCTCGTCGTGGTCGCGGGCCAGCACGCGCATCACGCGCTCGTCGCGGACGGTGAACTCGACGTTGCACTGGGCGGGGCAGAGCGTGCAGATCGAGCCGGCGCCCTCGATGTCCCACGGGCGCGCGCGGAAGCGGTAGGCGCTCGAGGTCAGCGCGCCGACCGGGCACAGCTCGACGATGTTGCCGCTGAACGGCGCCACGTAGGGATGCCCGTCGAACGTCCCGACGAACGAGTGGGCGCCGCGCTCGAGCAGGATCAGCTGGTAGTCCTCGGCGACCTCCTGCGAGAAGCGCACGCAGCGGTAGCAGAGGATGCAGCGCTCGCGATCGATCGCGACCAGCGGCGACAGCTCGAGCGGCTTCTGGAAGTGGCGCTTGGGCTCGATGAAGCGCGAGGTGCCCGGGCCCCAGCCGTAGGTGATGTCCTGCAGCGGGCACTCGCCGCCCTTGTCGCAGACGGGGCAGTCGAGCGGGTGGTTGATGAGCAGGAACTCGACCACCGCGCGCTGCGCCACGTGGACCCGCTCGGTCTGGGTGTGGACGACCATGCCGTCCTTGACCGGCGTCGAGCACGCGGTCTGCAGTTTCGGGATGCCCTCGATCTCGACCAGGCACATGCGGCAGGCGCCGACGGGCTGGCCGAGCTTGGGCTCATAACAGAAGACCGGGATCTCGACGTCGCCGTACTTGGCGGCGTCGACGAGCATGGCGTTCTCCGGGGCGGTGACGTCACGACCGTCGATCGTGAACGTCACGTCCCGCGTCTCGGGGCGTGGCATTAGTGCTCCCCCCGGTGGATCCCCACGCACCTGGACGGCCCCAGCCGGCGCCTGGCGGCGTCCTCGGATCGGGCAATGCAACCAGCATTGCTCCAATCCTGCGTCCTGGCCAGGCATCCGCCTGGAGCTCGCCCAGGCACGCGCGGAACCACCGGAGGCAGCACTGGCTAGGCCACCGCGGCGGTCGGGTCGACGCCGGTGGGCTCACGCATCGGGCCGGGGCCGGCGTGACGGCCGCGGTTGACCTGCGGGATCGCGGCCCCGAGCCCGTTCTCCTCGCGGCGGGCGTCGATGTGGGCCTCGAACTCCTCGCGGAAGTGCTTGATCATCGAGCCGATCGGCATCGCCATCGCGTCGCCGAGCACGCACAGGCAGTTGCCGATGATCTGCTCCTGGACCGAGGCCATGATGTCGAGGTCCATCGGCGTCGCCTCGCCGCTGTCGATGCGCTCGAGCATCTTCACGGTCCAGTTGGTGCCCTCGCGGCAGGGCGTGCACTTGCCGCAGGACTCGTGGCGGTAGAACTTCGCCGTCTTGAGGGCGACGTCGACGATCGGGATCGAGTCGTCGATCACGATGATCGCGCCCGAGCCGAGCATCGAGCCGGCCTTCGCGAGCGAGTCGAAGTCGTAGGGTAGGTCGAGCATCTCGTCGGTGCCGGGGAGCACCGGCGCGCTCGAGCCGCCGGGGAACCAGGCCTTGACCTTGCGGCCCTCGGGCGGGCCGCCGGCGAGGTCGTAGATCAGCTCGCGCGAGGGGATCCCGAGCGGGATCTCGTAGTTGCCGGGGCGGCGCACGCAGCCCGACACGGACACGACCTTCGTGCCGGTCGAGGTCTCGGTCCCGATCTTGGCGAACGCCTCGCCGCCCATGCGGACGATGTGCGGGACGTTCATCAGCGTCTCGACGTTGTTGATCAGCGTCGGGCCCTTGTAGAGGCCCTGGAGCGCGGGGAACGGCGGCTTGAGGCGCGGGTTGCCGCGCTTGCCCTCCAGCGAGTCCAGCAGCGCCGTCTCCTCGCCGCAGATGTAGGCGCCGGCGCCGCGGTGGACGACTATGTCGAGCGTGTGGTCGGAGCCGAGGATGCGCTCGCCGATGTAGCCCTCCTCACGCGCCTCGGCGAGCGCGGCGTCGAGGATGTCGGCCTGGTGGACGTACTCGCCGCGGATGTAGATGAAGGAGCGGTTGATGCCCGCTGCCCACGCCGCGATGATCATGCCCTCGATCAGCAGGTGCGGGTTCTTCTGCATCAGCTCGCGGTCCTTGAAGGTCCCGGGCTCTGACTCGTCGGCGTTGCAGACGAGGTACTTGTCCATCGACCCCTTGGGCAGGAAGGAGACCTTCTTGCCCATCGCGAAGCCGGCGCCGCCGCGCCCACGGACGCCGGAGGCCTGGAGCTCGGTGAGGACGTCCTCGGGCTCCATCTTCAGCGCCTGACGCAGGCTCTTGTAGCCACCGGTCTCCTCGTAGACCTTCAACGTGTTGAGGTCCGGGTGGTCGATGTCCTCGTAGAACAGCAGCTTCACGATCCCTGCTCCCCCATCGGCAGCGTGTCGGCGCGCGGGCGCTTGCGCAGCTGCTTGCCGGGCAGCACCTCGCGACCCTCCAGCAGCTCGCCCACGATGGTCTTGCAGTCGTCGCCGGTGAGCGGCCCGACGTACTCGCCGTTGACCGACGCCATCGGCGCGATGTCGCAGGCGCCCAGGCACTCGAAGCCGCGGACGTTGAAGCGCGGGTCGCCGCCCGCGGCCTCGAGCATCTCGGCGTAGACCGCGTCCGCGCCCATCAGCGAGCACGAGATGTTCGTGCACACGTAGATCGTGTGCTCGCCCGTGGGCACGGTGTCGAACATGTCGTAGAAGGTCGCCACCGAGGTCATGTACGCAGGGGTCAGGCGCATCACGCAGGCGGCCTGCTCGATCGCGGTCGGCGAGCACCAGCCGTGCCACCGCTGGACGGCGTGGAGCGCGGGGATCGAGGCTGAGCGCGGGTCCGGGTACTTCGCCATGTGCGCCTCGATCTCGGCGCGCAGCGCTTCCGGCACGGGCGTCGTGGCGGGGTCGGGGACGACCGCCGGGTCCTTCGTGAGGTCGACGGCGTCGTCCCAGCCCGGGACGCGTGAGCCGTGCGCGAAGCGCCTGACCTGTGAGGGGTCGATCGCCATAAGTGCCCTAGCGGTCGATCCCGCCGAGCACCGGGTCGAGCATCGCGAGCGTGGCGATCAGGTCGGCGATGTAGAGGTCCTGGACCATCGGCTTGAGCGCCTGCAGGTTGACGAACGAGGGGTCGCGCATGTGCACGCGCGCGGGCTTGGAGGAGCCGTCGGCGCGGATGAAGCAGGCGAGCTCGCCGCGCGGCGACTCGATCGGGTAGTAGACCTCGCCCGGCGGCACGCGGAAGCCCTCGGTCACGAGCTTGAAGTGGTGGATCAGCGCCTCCATCGAGGTGGCCAGCTCGTGGCGCGGCGGCAGCGCGTACTTGCGGTTCTCCGTGATGTAGGCGCCCTCGGGCAGGCCCTCTGCCGCCTGCTCGATGATCCGCACCGACTCGACGATCTCGGCCAGGCGGCAGCGGTAGCGGTCGTAGTTGTCGCCGACCGTGCCGACCGGGATCTTGAACTCGAAGTGGTCATAGCTCGAGTACGGGGCAGCCTTGCGCAGGTCCCACGGGTTGCCCGTGGCCCGCAGCAGCGGGCCCGTCACGCCGAGGCCGAGCAGCGTCTCCTCGTCGACCGTGGCGACGTTGCGCAGGCGCTGCAGGAAGATCTCGTTCTTGTTGAGCAGATCGCTGAACTGGTCCACGCGCGTCGGCATGACGTCGGTGAACTCCTTGAGCTTCGCCATGAAGCCGGAGGGGATGTCCTCGAAGACGCCGCCGACCTGGAAGTAGCGCGTGTGCATGCGCTGGCCGGAGGACATCTCGAACAGGTCGAGGATCTGCTCGCGGTCGCGGAAGCAGTACCAGAACATCGACATCGCGCCGAGGTCGAGCGCGCTGGTCCCGAGCCAGACCATGTGGGACATGATGCGGTTGAGCTCGAGGTGGATGACGCGCAGGTACTGCGCGCGCGGCGGGACCTCGAGGTCGAGCAGCGTCTCGACCGCCCCGCAGAACGCCATCGCGTTGAAGTAGTAGGCGAGGTAGTCCATCCGCTCGATGACGGGGATGACCTTCCAGTAGCTCTTGTCCTCCGCCGTCTTCTCGATGCCTGTGTGGAGGTAGCCGATGATCGGCTTGATGTCGCGGATGACCTCGCCCTCGAGCGTGCTCAGCAGACGCAGGACGCCGTGCGTCGCCGGGTGGTGTGGGCCGATGTTGAGCGTCAGCAGCTCGTCGTGCTCGGGATGGGCGACGTGGGAGAGCTCGTGGGACTCCTCCATCTCCCGGTACGGGATGCGCGGGGAGCGAGTGGTGTCGACGTCGGTCACTCCCACCACCCCGGGACATCGCCCTCGTTGTGCGTGAACAGGATCGGCTCGCCGCCGATCGGGAAGTCGCGGCGCTGCGGGTGGCCCTCGTAGTCCTCGGGCATGAGGATGCGCCGCAGATCGGGGTGGCCCTCGAAGATCACGCCGAACATGTCGAACACCTCGCGCTCCTGGTGGTTCGCGGTCGGCCACTCCGCCGTCACCGACGGCACCGTCGGTTCATTGACGGGCACGCGCGTGCGCACCGCGATCCGGTCGACCTTGGTCATGTCGATGAGCTCGTAGTGGACGCCCAGGCGCGGCTCCTCGGGGAAGTAGTCGACGCCGTGCACGGAGGCGAGGAAGCCGTAGCCCTTCGCGCGCAGCGCCTCGAGCGTCGCCGGTACCGACGCCGGGGAGACCAGCACCGCGGCACGCTCGCGGAAGAACACCGTGTCGAGGACGCCGTCCTCGTCACGGTCGCGCAGCTCCTGCGCGATCAGCTCGAGGCCGGTCGCGTCAGGCACTCGTGCCCATCCTGCCGGCGCCGGGGACGTTGATGACGTCCCCGAGCTCCTCGTCGGAGACGACCTCCTCCGTCCCGCGCCCTCCGTAGCGCGTGCGCCAGCCCAGGTCGGGCTGCTTGAGGACGGCCGCGCGCAGCTTGATGATGCCGTGCATCAGCGCCTCCGGGCGCGGCGGGCAGCCGGGGATGTGGATGTCGACCGGCATGAACTTGTCGGCGGGCACGATCGCGTAGTTGTTGAACACGCCCATCGACGACGAGCAGGCGCCCATCGCGATCGCCCAGCGCGGCTCGAGCATCTGGTCGTAGATGCGGCGGACGACCGGCGCCATCTTGATCGACACGCGCCCCGACAGGATCAGCATGTCGGCCTGGCGCGGGCTCGCGCGGAACGCCTCGAAGCCGAAGCGCGCGACGTCGGCGCGTGCGGCGACCATCGACATCATCTCGATCGCGCAGCAGGCGAGCCCGAACGTGGCGGGGAACATCGCGTTGCCGGCCGCCCAGTTCGCCGCCTTGTCGAGCGTCGTGGTGAGCACGCTCTCCTCGACGTGCTGCTCGAGCTCCGGCCCCTCGAGATCGCCGCGCAGCATGTCGCGCGCTCGCAGCTGGCGCGCGCGGAACTCGCCGTCGGCGCCGCTGCCGAGCCGCTCGCGCTTTATCTCCACTCGAGTGCTCCTCGCCGCCAGACATACACGAACGCGACCATCAGCAGGCTGATGAAGACGGCCGTCTCGATCAGCGCGAACGTGCCGAACGCCTTCAGCTGGATGGCCACCGGGAACAGGAAGATGACCTCGATGTCGAACAGGATGAACAGCATCGCCACGAGATAGAAGGAGATGCCGAAGCGGAAGTTCTTCTGGACCTCGGACGGCAGGCCGCACTCGTACGGGTCACCCGTGGCCGGGCGCTGCCGGGGCTTCCGGCCCAAAAACGAGTTGATCACCGCGAAGGTCAGGCCCACGACCGAGCCGAGACCGACGAATACGAGCGCTGGCAGATAGCTGCGGATCACGACTAGGGCGGGTTTATAGCACCGCTTGTAACACGTCGATACAAAGTGACAATTGCCGCATTACAAGACGCCTCCTGCCCGCAGGCCGAGGGCGGCAACCACGAGCGCCGAGGCGGCCATCACACCCATCTCCCGCAGGAGGATGTCCAGCACGGCGGCGTCCGCTTCTGCCTGGGGCAGCTCGCGCGCGGTCGCGACCCCGCGCGCGTCGAGCACGGTCTGCGCAGAGGTCACCCGCAGCTGCTCCGCGACGAAGGAGACACCGAGCGGGACGAGCCCGTAGATCAGGTGCAGCCGCGGCAGCTCCTCGCCGAGCAGGAGCAGCACGCCGCCGTCGAGCGCCACGAGCACGACGAGCGCCTGGCCCGCGCGCAGCAGCGGCCAGAACGCCCGGCTCAACTCACCCCGCTGCCAGCGCCAGAGGCCGAGCGCCCCGGCGATCAGGTTGACCGCGACGAGCGCGACGCCCAGGACGACGTGCAGCGTCTGCATCAGAGCGAGCCGTAGAGCCCGCGGAACCAGATCAGCGGCTCGGTGCCGGCCGGGCCGAGCTCCGCCGCGTGGACCGCGCCGATGCCGATCGTGTGATCGCCGCCGGGCACGAAGCGGTCGAGATCGCAGCCGACCCACGCGAGCGCGCCATCGAGCACGGGGATGCCGTCGTGGACGGTGTGCGGGACCTCGACGAACTTCGCCTCGTCCTTGGAGGCGAAGCGCCGCGCCAGGTGCTCCTGACCGGCGGCAAGGACGTTGACGCCGAAGCGCCCGGCGCGCTCGACCTCCGGCAGCGTGCGCGCGCCGTTGTCGAAGCACACCAGCACGAGCACGGGGTCGAGCGACAGCGACGCGACCGCGTTCGCCGTCATCCCCTGCGGGCCGCCCGGCGCGTCGACGGTCACGACCGCGACACCGGTCGCGAAGTGCCCCATGACGGCGCGGAAACGCTCTGGCTCGACGGTTCTCACTTCACCACCAGGGTGCCGTACATCCCAAGCTCCTCGTGGTTGGAGAGCGCGCAGAAGAAGCGGTAGGTGCCCGTGCGTACGCGCACGGCCTTGCGGGCGCGGTCGCCGGGCAGCAGACTCGACACCTTGGCGACGATCTTGTCCTCGCCGCGCTCCAGGCGGAAGGTGTGCGCGAGCCGCCCGCGGTTGACGAGACCGAACCGGATGCGGCCGGGGGACGCCCGGATCTGCTGCGGTCGGTAGCGGAAGTCGTCGAGCGCGACGGCGATGCGGCCGTCGCGCGCCCGGGCCTCCGGCTCGGCGCTGCCGCAGGCCGGAAGCGCCGCGGCGGAGAGGGCCAGGACGAGCGGGAGGAGGGTGCGTCGCGTCATGGAAGGCAGCGATTGTTCCGTATGCTCTGCCGCCTCATGCGCCGCCCTCTGCTGCTCCTCGCGCTTCCGGTCGTGGCCGCGGCCACGATCGCCTGCGGCACGGAGGACATCGACGTCGCCAAGGACAGCCCGAACTACGAGGGCGCGGAGATCTTCGTCCAGCGCTGCGCCGGTTGCCACTCGCTCGACGTCGCCGGCGCCCAGGGCTCGGCGGTCGACGCCAACAAGCGCGAGTACAAGGACGGCCCGAACTTCGACCAGCGCAAGGAGGAGTACGAGCAGGTCCTCTATGCGATCCGCAACGGCGGCTTCTCCTCCGGCCCGATGCCGCAGAACATCGTGGTCGGCAAGGAGGCCGAGGCGGTCGCGCGCTTCATCGCGGAGAACTCGGGCAAGCAGGCGGACGCACCGAAGACACCCTGAGCTGGGCCTGTGCTCGACCTGAAGGCGATCCGGCGGGACCCCGAGGCGGCGCGGACGGCGCTGGCGCGGCGCGGCGACGGCTCGGCCGCGCGGCTCGACGAGGCGCTGGCGCTCGACGCGCGCCGGCGTGCGCTGCTGCCCGAGGTCGAGGGGCTGCGGGCACGCCAGAACGAGGCCTCGCAGGGAATCGCGCAGGCGAAGCAGGCGGGCGAGGACGCCGCCGGCGCGATCGCTGCGATGCAGGGGGTCGCGCGCCGGGTCAAGGGGCTGACGGAGGAGCTCGCGGCGGCCGAGGCGGCGCTCGAGGCAGCGGTCGGCTCGCTGCCCAACCCGCCGGACGTCACGGCCGCCGACGCGGACGAGACGCTGCGGGAGGTGGGGGAGCGCACGCGGCTGGAGCACCCGCGCGACCACCTCGACCTCGCCGGCGGGATGATCGACATGGAGGCGGGTGCGCGCGTGGCGGGCTCGCGCTTCGCGTACCTCAAGGGCGACCTCGTGCTGCTCGAGCTTGCGCTCTTCCGCTGGGCGCTCGACGTGCTCGGCGGCCACGGCTTTGAGCCGGTGGTTCCGCCCGTGCTCGTGCGCGAGGAGGCGCTGTACGGGTCGGGCTTCCTGCCTGACACGGAGCAGCAGATCTACCGCCTGGCCGACGACGACCTGTACCTCGTGGGCACGAGCGAGGTGCCGCTGGCGTCACTGCACGCGGGCGAGATCCTCGACGGCGGCCGGCTGCCGGTCCGCTACGCGGGCATGTCGCCGTGCTTCCGGCGCGAGGCGGGGGCGGCGGGCCGCGACACGCGCGGGATCTTCCGCGTTCACCAGTTCGACAAGGTCGAGATGTTCTCGTTCGTCGAGCCGGAGACGGCGGTCGAGGAGCATGAGCGGCTGTTGGCGATCGAGGAGGAGCTGCTGCAGGCGCTCGAGCTCCCCTACCGCGTGGTCAACATCGCGGTCGACGACCTCGGCACCTCCGCGGTGAAGAAGTACGACTGCGAGGCGTGGATCCCCAGCCAGGACCGCTACCGCGAGGTGACGTCGACCTCGAACACGACCGACTTCCAGGCGCGGCGGCTCGACATCCGATTCAGACCCCACCCACCCCAGGGTGGCGGCCCGCGCCACGTCGCGACGTTGAACGGCACGGCCGTGACCTGGCGGCACATGATCGCGCTGCTCGAGAACGGCCAGCGCGAGGATGGCTCGGTCGCGGTGCCCGAGGTGCTGCACGCGTGGGGTGCGCCGGCGGAGCTGCGGGTAGGACTCGGCGCATGACCGAGACGCCGGACATCGCGCCGGACGACCCCGAAGTGCCCGACGACCGCCCGCCCGCGGAGGACTCGACCCCCGAGGTCGCCGATCAGCCGCTCGGCCCACCCGCGGAGATAGACGAGGACGACGCGCCGCTGCCCGGGATCCCGGAGAGCGAGCCGCCGGCGTCGGCGTAGGGAGGGCGCCGGCGAACGGCAACTGCGCAGGGTAGGGAAGCGAGGGAGCGGGGCCGAACCGGCATTTCGTTCGATTCGAGCCGGGATC
>Ga0136617_10000073_pt1 | contig 65845 bp, 70 predicted proteins | sample AntDrymUQ3222106_2_FD_129672 | JGI IMG/M metagenome (GOLD analysis project Ga0136617, IMG submission 129672) | Polar desert sand microbial communities from Dry Valleys, Antarctica - metaG UQ322 (21.06) | ecosystem: Environmental > Terrestrial > Soil > Desert | place: Antarctica: Dry Valley...
GACCGGAGTCGAGATGGTGATGCCGGGCGATAACATCCAGATGGAGATTGAATTGATTGCTCCGATTGCGATGGAAAAGGGATTGAGGTTTGCTATCCGAGAAGGCGGCAGAACTGTCGGCGCAGGCACTGTTTCTGATATCGTCGAATAAACAAAATTATGTTGAACGAAAAAATTCGCATTAAATTAAAAGCCTATGACCATCGTGTTTTAGACCAGTCAACGGTTGAAATTGTCGAAACGGCAAAACGCACGGGCGCGAGGATTGCGGGACCGATTCCGCTTCCGACGATTAAAAACAAATGGACGGTTCTGCGTTCGCCGCACGTTGATAAAAAATCACGCGAGCAATTTGAAATCAGAACGCACAAACGTCTGATGGACATTCTCGACCCGACGGCGGAAACGGTTGACGCTTTGATGAAATTGGATTTACCCGCAGGCGTTGATGTGGAAATCAAGGCATTCGGCAAGAGTTAGTTGACCGAGTTGACCGAGTTAACTGAGTTGACTGAGTTTTTTAACTCGCTGAACTCAGTCAACTCAGTCAACTCGGTCAACTCGATAAACTTATGATAAACGGAATCATCGGTAGAAAATTAGGAATGACGCAGATTTTTGCGGAAGACGGAACGGTAACGCCGGTAACTATTATTAAAGCTGGACCTTGCGTCGTTGTGCAAACAAAAACTGTGGCTGGCAAAGACGGATACAACGCGGTTCAGCTCGGATTTGTCGAAGACAAACCGATTCGGCTGAAAAATGTCACTAAACCGATGCGCGGACATTTCGAGAAAACCGGCGGCGGCGTTCCGCCAACCCGAATCTTGAAAGAAATTCGTTTAACGGATATGCCCGACGCAAATATCGGCGACCAGGTAAAAGCTGATGTTTTTGCCGACGGGGATACGATTGATGTTATCGGCACCTCAAAAGGTAAAGGTTTCGCAGGAACGATTAAACGTCACAATTTTAGCCGCGGTCCCGAATCGCACGGTTCGATGAGCGTTCGCGCTCCGGGTTCAATCGGTCAATCAGCGTATCCGTCGCGTGTTATTAAAGGAACTCGTTCTTCGGGTCATATGGGCGACGAACGCGTTACCATCAAAGGTTTACGCGTGGCAAAAGTTGACATTGAAAACAATCTTTTGATGGTTAAGGGCGCAGTACCGGGTGCGACCGGAAGTTTGGTTGTAGTTAGAAAAACAAGTAAATAAGTTTACTAAGTTATGAGTTGACCGAGTTGACTGAGTTTTTTAACTCGCCAAACTCAGTCAATTCAGTCAACTCGGTCAACTTTGAACGGAGTGAGATTATGCCTACCGCAAAGGTTCGCAATTTGAAGAATAAAGAAGTCGGTGATGTCGAGCTTTCCGACGCCGTTTTTGGCGTCGAATTGAACGAATCGTTAATTCACGAGGCAGTTAGAAATTACCTGGCAAATCGTCGGCAGGGAACTTCCGCGACGAAAACGCGGGGAAATGTTTCCGGTTCGGGCAGGAAACTTTGGAAGCAGAAAGGAACAGGTCGCGCGCGAATCGCATCTTTGCGTTCTCCGCTTTGGAAAGGCGGCGGTAACGTTCACGGTCCGCAGCCGCGCGATTGGTCGTATAAAATGCCGAAGAAAATGCGGCGCGGCGCGCTTCGTTCCGCTTTGTCGGAAAGATTGCGCGAGGGAAATCTGATTGTTATTGAAGATTTCGTCATTGACAATCCGAAAACCAAAGAATTTCTTAGCGCGATGTCGGAACTCGGTTTCGGCGACAAGAAAAAGCAAACGAAGACTTTGATTGTCGATTCGCTAGATAATGAAAATTTGATTCGTTCGTCGCGCAACGTGCAGAAAACGAAAATTACGAACAGCTACGGTTTAAATGTCTATGATTTGATTTATCACGAAAAACTTTTGATTTCCAAATCGGCGGTTGAAGAATTAAATCATATGCTCGACCCGAACAGAGAAAAAGATAAACAAATCTTAACAGAGGAGGCGGCGGTATAATGGCAGAACTCGGTATTTGGGAAATCTTAAAGTCGCCCGTTGTTACGGAAAAAAGCGTTCTTTTGAAAGAAGCGACCAGTGAAGATGAAGAAGCGGGACAAGTTCTAACTTTTCGCGTCAACCGCAAGGCAGGCAAGGAAGAAGTCAGGAAAGCGGTTGAAGAAATTTTCAACGTTAAGGTGGCAAAAGTTCGCACTGTTCATTACGAAGGAAAAATGAAAAAACGCGGACGCTTCGAAGGTCGCCGCGCTTCCTGGAAAAAAGCTTACGTTACGTTAAGAAAAGGCGAGCCGCACGTAGATTATGCGGAAGCAATATAAACATTGAACATTTATCATTTATCAGAAAATGACCGATAAATGATAAATGATAAATGAAAAGCTATGGGAATTAAGAGATTAAAACCAACATCGCCGGCGCGTCGTTATCAAACATATTTGACGCGCGATGAATTGACGCCGAATGCAAAGCCGGAAAAATCTTTGCTCGAGCCCAAGAAGCGAATATCGGGGCGCAACAATGACGGACGAATCACGGTTCGTCGTCGCGGCGGCGGTCACAAACGTCATTATCGAATAATTGATTTTAAGCGCAGCAAAATCGGTATTCCGGGACGCGTTTCGCAAATTGAATACGACCCGAATCGCTCGGCTCACATCGCGTTGATTACTTATATAGACGGCGAAAAACGGTATATTATCGCGCCGCTCGGTTTGAAGGTCGGCGGAACGATTATGAGCGGCGCGGAAGCAGATATTTTACCGGGCAATACATTACCGATTAAAAATATCCCGCTCGGAACGGAAGTTCACAATATCGAACTTCGTCCCGGCAAAGGCGGACAACTCGCTCGTTCTGCCGGAGTTTTTGCGCAAGTAGTTGCTAAAGAGGGCGATTATGCGCAACTTAGAATGCCTTCAGGCGAAGTTCGCCGTATTCCGATGGTTTGCACAGCGACAATCGGACAGGTCGGAAACACCGAACACGAAAACGTCAGTCTCGGTAAAGCCGGACGCACACGCTGGTTGGGACGACGCCCGAAAGTGCGCGGTGTAGCGATGAACCCGGTTGACCATCCGCACGGCGGCGGCGAAGGAAAAACTTCCGGCGGTCGCCATCCGGTAACGCCATGGGGACAACCGACGCGCGGCTACAAAACCAGACGAAATAAACGCACGCAAAATATGATTGTGCGCGACAGAAGGAGAAAGTAATTCCATATTTCAAATTCCATATTTCAAATTTGGAATCTGAAATCTGAAATCTGAAATTGAGTTATGCCACGTTCATTAAAAAAAGGTCCTTTTATTGATTTGAGCGTTCAGAAAGTTCTGAAACGTATTTTAGAAAGCGGAAACAAACCGCAAGCGATTAAAACCTGGTCGCGCCGTTCAACAATTACGCCCGATATGGTTGGTTTGACTTTCGGCGTTCACAACGGCAAACGACACATTCCGGTTTATGTAACGGAAAATATGGTCGGACACAAACTCGGGGAATTTTCGCCAACCAGAATGTTTAAAGGACATCCGGGAACAAAAGCGGAGAAATCGGCAAAAAGAAAATAGTACTAGTGGTGAACTGTGAACGGTGAGTGATTAGTCAAAATCAAAAACTCACCACTCACCACTCACCACTCACCACTAAAAGAGTATGGAAGCGATAGCAAAAACAAGACATCTGAAAGGTTCGCCACGAAAGGCGCGGCTCGTAATTGATTTGATACGCGGGCGCAATGTTTCGCAAGCGCTGGCGATTTTGAGATTTACCGATAAACGAGCGGCTGACCCGATTGAAAAATGTTTGCGCTCGGCGATTGCCAATGCGACTTATTTGGCAGAACAGCAAAATATCGCCATTGACCCGGATGATTTGTGGGTGAAGACGTGCTTTGTAGATATGGGCGTGCATAAACACCGCAGCCGTATGCGTCCCGCGCCGCAAGGTCGTGCTTTCCGCGAGCAGCGTCATTACTGCCATTTGACAATTCTTGTTTCGAGCGATGAGATGACGGAAAAGAACAAGAAAAATTTGAAGGCAAAAACGCGAAATGCAGACGGCGGAAAAACCGAAGTTGTTGATACAAAAGCTCCGGCAAAAACAAAGACAACCAAGAAAACTGAAAACGCGGGCGATGTAACGGAAAAGAAACCGAAAAAAGCAAAAGGAGAAACCCTGCAGCCCGAAGTAAAAGAAACTAAAAAAGCGAAAGTCGCAAAGCCGACGCTTGAAGAAACAGGTGATGTTGAACCGGCAAAAGCGAAAACGCCGAAAACTGAAAAACCAGCAAAAACCGAAACGAAAAAAGTTAAGGATTCGACGGAAACGGTAAACGAATCAGATGACATTTTAGAAACCGAATCGCCGAAAGCGACGAAGGCTTCAAAAGCAATTGAGAAAGAGGATGAAAAAGGAACGGCGGAAGCGTCCGACGTTAAAAACGTTCAATCGCAGACAACGGCGGAAAGACATGAAACCAAGCAAGCCGACGAACGACAACTTGATGAAAACGATATTTTAGAAAGGCAGTAAAAGATTTTTATGGGACAAAAAGTTCATCCATACGGCTTTCGAGTCGGGTATAACAAAGATTGGCACTCGCATTGGTATGCGAAGCGTGAGTTTGCCGAATACTTGGCGGAAGATTTAAAAATCAAGCGCGATTTGAAAAAGCGTTTTATGGGCGCGGGCGTTTCGCACATTGACGTTGAACGAGCTGCCAATCGTTTGAAGATTATAATTTACACGTCGCGTCCCGGCATTATCATCGGTCGCAAAGGTTCGGAGATTGAAAAACTTAAAGAAGATTTTGCAAAGAAAACCGGACGCGAAGTGATTGTTTCGATTCAAGAAATTCGTCAGCCGGAACTAAACGCGCAGCTTCAAGCCGAAAAAATCGCGCAGCAATTAGAAAAACGTATCGCGTTTCGCCGCGCGATGAAAAAGACGATGGAAGAAACAAACCGTTTCGGCGCGCAGGGAATTAAAGTGATGATTGCCGGACGCTTGAACGGAGCGGAAATTGCGCGAACCGAATGGAGTTTGGAAGGACGTTTGCCGCTGCATACTTTACGCGCCGACGTAGATTATGGTTTCGCCGAAGCATTAACAACATTTGGAATTATCGGTGTCAAAGTTTGGATTTATCGTGGTGAAATTCTCGACCCGAACGCTTCGATGGCTCGCGGAACGACAACCGACCCGATAAATGAAGTCAAAGTTGACAGAAATGTGCGTCGCGGTGACGGACGCCGACCGCGTGGACGCGGTGACAGAAACGATAGAGGTTAATTAACAATTAACAAGCGACGAGGGTTATTTAATTATGTTGATGCCGAAAAAGGTCAAGCACCGGAAAGTGATGAAAGGTCGAATGAGAGGCGTGGCGTCTCGTGGCGACAAGTTGAATTTCGGTGATTTTGGACTGAAAACTTTAGAATCGGGCTGGATTACCGACCGGCAGATTGAAGCCGCGCGTATCGCAATGACGCGCCATATTAAACGCGGCGGAAAAATCTGGATTCGAATGTTTCCCGACAAGCCGATAACAAAAAAACCGGCTGAAACACGTATGGGAAAAGGTAAGGGCGCGCCGGATCACTGGGTTGCCGTTATTAAACCGGGACGAGTTTTATATGAAATTCAGGGTGTTCCTGAAGATTTGGCGCGCGAAGCTATGCAGCTCGCGGCGCAAAAACTGCCGGTTAAAACAAAATTTGTAACGCGCGCGGATTTGGAAGGAGGCATTGTTTAAGAAAATGAAACGAAAAGAAACACTTGAACAGCTTCGTGATATGGATTTGGGTGAACTGCGCGAACAAGCCGACAGCTTGAAAGAATCACTTTTTCGCCTGAAATTTAAAAAATCGCTCGGTGTCGGCGAGTCGGTTAACGATATTCGCCGCGAAAGAAAAACATTAGCGCGAGTTCATACTTTGATTACCGAAAGAGAGTTGGAAGCGAAAAAGGTGCAAGCCTAAATGAATAAGCAGATTTCAAATTAAATTTGAGATTTGAGATTTGAAATTTTTGATATGCCAAGAAAAAAGAAAGAAGAAGTTGAAGAAATACAGACGGAAACGAATGAAGCAGAAGTAATGGCTGATGACGCTTCCGTTGAAGTAGAAGCTACAGCCGCTGCTGGGGAAGATACCGACGCAAACGCTGACAAGAAAGCGGCGAGCAGTGAAGAAATATCTGAAAATACTGCTTCTGAATCCGGCGAAGGCTCTTCGCTTGTAGGGAGCATATTTGAAACGGTTTCATCTGTTGTCGGCGGCGTAGCGGATGCGGTTGTTGGCGGCGTTTCTTCGGTTGTTTCTGCTGTTACTGATTCTTCGCCGGAGACTGATGACAAAGCCAAAGCGCAAAGAAAACGGGCGGAGAAAATCGGCATTATAGCATCGGACAAAATGACAAAAACCGTGACCGTGCGTGTTGACCGCGTTGTCAAACATCAGGTTTATCGCAAATATATTAAACGCAAAAAGAAATTTATGGCGCACGACGAACTCGGTTCGGCAATCGGCGATAAAGTTCGGATTGTGGAAACCAGACCGCTTTCGGCTAAAAAACGCTGGCGCGTTGTTGAGATTATTCAAAAAGCAGAGAAATAAGTTGACTGAGTTAACCGAGTTGACTGAGTTGACTGAGTTAAAATCATTAACTCGGCAAACTCGCTAAACATCAGTCAAGTCGGTCAGCTTCGAACGGAGTGAGATTATGATTCAAATGCAGACCTCTTTGACGGTCGCAGACAATTCGGGCGCGAAAAGAGTAGTAATGATTATGCCGATTGGCGGTTCGACGGGCAAAATTGCTCGTCTCGGTGATAAAATAAAAGTTACCGTTAAGGAAGCGTCACCGGGCGGAACGGCAAAAAAGGGAAAAGTTTATAACGCCGTTATTGTCAGAACTCGCAAGGAAGTGCGTCGCAAAGACGGCAGCTACATTCGTTTTGATGAAAACGCGGCGGTGTTAATCAAGGACGACGATTCGCCGATTGGAACTCGTGTTTTTGGTCCGGTCGCGCGTGAATTGCGCGAAAAGAATTTTATGAAAATCGTTTCGCTCGCACCGGAAGTTATCTAACAGGCGAAAGGATAAAGGAGAAGGGCTAAAGTAGGAAAACAAATTTGTTAAATCCTTTTCCCAAAGATTAAAACGATGAAAACGGTAAAAAAAGGAACAGTCAGAAGTAAAATTAAGCGTGGTGATCAAGTTGTATTTATCTCGGGCAGAGAATACAACCGTTTTGATACGGGCGGCAAACGCACGCCGTTACGCGGTAAAGTTATCGCCGTCGATCCGCGCAAGGGTAAAGTAAAAGTCGAAGGCGCGATGATTATGAAAAGACATCGCAAAGCCGTTCCGCAAATGAATGTCGAAGGCGGCATTATCGAGCAGGAAGCGTGGGTGGACATTTCAAACGTCGCTCATATCGACCCGGAAACAGGCATCCCGACGCGCATTAAATATGAAGTTCAGGACGGCAAAAAAGTTCGCGTCGCAAAAAGCGGAAAGCTAATTGCAGAACCCGAAATAATCAGAAGACGCAGAGCGGCGGAAACTGAAAATGAATAAAGATAGTTTGGAAACGGGGAAAATTTCAAATTTGAAAAGCGAGACCAAAACAAATAAAAGAAAATGGCAAGATTAAGAGAAAAATATAAAAATGAGATTGCTCCGGCACTCGCCAAAGATTTTGGTATCGAAAATCCGATGGCGATTCCGCGTATCGAAAAAATTATCCTGAATATGGGAGTCGGCGAAGCTATCGGAAATGCCAAAATTCTTGACACGGCGGTTGAAGAATTGCGCTCGATAACCGGTCAAAAACCGGTTATTACAAAAGCGAAAAAATCAATCGCTTCGTTTAAGCTGCGTGAAGGAATGAACATCGGCACGATGGTGACCTTGCGCGGCGAGCGAATGTATGAATTTCTCGACCGGCTTATTTCCGTCGCGCTTCCGCGTGTGCGTGACTTTCGCGGTATCTCGGCGAAAGCATTTGACGGACGCGGAAATTATACGCTTGGCATCCGTGAGCAACTGATTTTCCCCGAAATTGACTTTAACAAAGTAGATAAAACTCGTGGAATGAACATTTCAATCGTCACGACGGCAAGAAACGACGAACAATCGCGCGCGCTTTTGAAGGCGCTCGGAATGCCGTTTAGGCAGTAGTTCAAAGTTCAAAGTTCAAAGTTGTTTGGACGGTTGGATTTTGAACCTTGAACATTAAACTTTGAACTTAAGAATATGGCAAAGATTAGCAAAGTAGTAAAAAACGAAAAACGCAAAAAAATGGTGGTGCAATACACCGAACGGCGGACGGAGTTTAAAAAAATTATCAACAGTCCGAATTCGACACCAGAAGAAGTTGATGCGGCACAGTTGAAATTGCAAAAACTCCCGCGCGACTCCAGCCCGATTCGGGTTCGCAACCGTTGTTCGCAGACTGGAAGGGCGCGTGGAAACTTGCGTAAATTTGGAATTTCTCGCAACGCTTTTCGTGAACTCGCGCTGCAGGGACAAATACCAGGCGTAGTAAAATCAAGTTGGTAAGCCCGATTTTAGATTTTAGATTTTGGACTTTAGATTAGCGAAAGGCAGAGAAAACAAATCCAAAATCGCAAATCCAAAATCCAAAATAGATTAACGGAGTTAATAAGAAATGACAGACCCAATCGCAGATATGCTCACACGAATTCGCAACTCAATTGCCGCGAAGCATTCGCGTGTGGATATTCCCGGTTCAAAATTGAAATTGGAAATGGCGCGAATTTTAAAGGAAGAAGGTTATATCAATAATTATGTAACCAAAGGCGAAGGTGTAAAATATATGATTCGCATTTTCCTGCGCTATGACGCAAAAGGAACTTCTTCGATTACGCATTTGTCGAGAGTCTCACGACCCGGAAGGCGCGTGTATGTCGGCGCAACGGAAGTGCCGCGAGTTCTCGGCGGGTACGGAGTTAATATCGTCTCCACTTCAAGAGGTTTGATGAGTGGAAAAAAAGCCCGCCAGGAAAATGTCGGCGGAGAAATTTTAGCAGAAATCTATTAAAAGGATAAAGGCGAAAGGATAAAGGCGAAAAACTAAGGAATCTTTTTCACTTTATCCCTTATCCTTTCGCCTTTACACTTTGAGGTGACTATGTCTCGTGTTGGAAAAAAACCGATTGCAATACCGTCTGGCGTAACCGTTACGATTAATAACGACCAGCTGGAAGTTAAAGGTCCGAAAGGAACTTTGAAAACTCCGGTTCCCGAAGGTGTAGAATTTAAAATGGATGAAGGAACATTGGTTGCGGAGCGCGCCAACGACGATTTATCCGCTTTGCATGGCTTAGCGCGCGCTTTGGCTAATAACGCTATTGTTGGCGTAACCGAAGGCTTTAAAAAGGAAATGGATGTCGTCGGTGTCGGTTACAAAGCTGACGTGCAGGGCAAGAAAATTGTTTTCGCTCTCGGCTATTCGCATCCGATTGAATACGTTTTGCCGGAAGGTATCGATGCGAAATCAGAGAGAGTTGCGGCAAAAACTACGATTAATCAATATCAGCTAACATTGACGCTGAGCGGTATTGATAAGCAAATGCTCGGACAAGTAGCGGCAGAACTTAATCGCCTGCGCAAACCCGATGCTTATAAAGGTAAGGGCGTCCGTTATGCCGATAAGTTTTATAGATTAAAACCGGGCAAAACAGGTAAATAAGTTTAGCGAGTTGACTGAAAGTTGACTGAGTTGACCGAGTTTAAGAAAACTGTTTCTAACTCAGCCAACTCAGCCAACTCGGTCAACTCGGTCAACTCGATAAAATTATGGCAAGCAAAAGTAAAGCAGATGTTCGTCGCGCGGTTCACAGCCGCATTCGTAAGAAAGTGCAGGGGACGACGGAAACGCCGCGTCTGGCAGTGTTTCGTAGTTTGAATCATATTTACGCGCAAATTATTGACGACCAGAACGGAAAAACTATAGCGGCGGCTTCGACGACCGAAAAAGATTTGGGCGGCGCAAAGAAAGGCGGAAACCTTGAAGCGGCGCAAAAAGTCGGAAAGGCAATTGCCGAACGTGCTGTTGCGGTTGGCGTATCACAAGTTGTATTTGACCGCGGCGGATATGTTTACCATGGTCGCGTCAAAGCGCTTTTGGATGCAACGCGCGAAGCCGGCTTAAATAAAAACGAAAACGTCGGTGACGCGAATACACCCTCGGTTACTGAAAACTCCGATACAGTTGCCTCAGTAGACGCACCTGCGAAAAAATCGAAAAAATCGGCTGGAGATCGCTCTCAGAAAAATGTTGATGAATCAGAAGCGCAAAATGACAAAGTAAATAAAGAAAGCAATGAAAACGAATAAACAGAAAATTTCTGCGAATAATTTGATTTTGAAAGACCAACTTATTTCAATCAATCGCGTCACAAAAGTCGTTAAAGGCGGTAAAAATATGTCTTTTGCGGCATTGGTCGTAGTCGGCGACGAAGCCGGGCACGTCGGTTTCGGTACGGGAAAGGCAAAAGAAGTTCCGAATGCAATTAAAAAAGCGATTGAAGCGGCAAAGAAAAATCTTATTCGCGTTCCGCTCGTCGAAGGAACGTTGCCGCATCAAATGATTGGCGAATACGGCGCGGGCAGAGTTATGCTCAAACCGGCGAAAGAAGGGACTGGAGTAATTGCTGGCGGCGCAGTTCGCGCGATTTTGCAGGTTCTCGGCATTCACAACGTGCGCACGAAAATTTTAGGTTCGGCTAATCCGCACAATGTTATCCGCGCAACTTTCAACGGACTTGAAAGAATGAAAGACCCGATGGAAGTAGCGCGTCTGCGTGGCAAACAAGTTAGTGAACTTTTATAATCATTTATCATTTATCGGGATGATTTGTGTTAAATGATAAATGATAAATGATAAATGATTAAAGCAATGGCAAACAAAGAAGAAAAAAAAGTAAATGGCGGAACAATCAAGATTCAATACTACAAAAGTATGATTGGGTATTCCAAAAAGCAAAAAACGATAGTAAAAAGTCTGGGTTTAACCAAGATTAATCAAACCGTAACACGCCCCGACAATGCGTCGATGCGCGGTATCGTTGCAAAAATTCCGCATATTTTAAGAATTGTAGAATAGAGAATGAACCACAGAGACACAGAGACACAGTGACACAGAGAATTTTTTTGCAAACTCTGTGTCACTGTGTCTCTATGGTAAAATTCTTTTGAGAGGAAAAATGGCATTAGCATTAAACAATTTACACCCGACAAAAGGCTCGACGCATAAAAAGAAACGAGTCGGTCGCGGTCCCGGTTCGGGACTCGGCAAAACCGCCGGACGCGGACACAAAGGACAAAAATCGCGTTCCGGTTACAGTATGAAAATCGGTTTTGAAGGCGGACAAATGCCGCTTCAGCGCCGTTTGCCGAAACGCGGCTTTACTAATATCTTCAAAAAACAATGGCTCGAAGTCAGCCTTGCCAAATTAGAAGAAAGTTTTAATGCGGGCGACGAAATCACGCCGGCAATTTTGCACGAGCGCGGCTTGATTAAAAAAGCCAAACACGACCTTGTAATTTTGGGCAATGGCGATGTTTCGAAAGCATTAAACATTTCAGCGCACCGGTTTACAAAAGCCGCCCGCGAAAAAATCGAAAAAGCCGGCGGAAGCATAACGGAAATTAAGAAAGTAGTTGCCGAAGCAACAGCCTAGTTATTAGTCCTTTGTCCTTTGTCCGTTGTTTGTTGAATACGAATCGAAAACTTCGATGTTCGTTCGACTTGCGAAGGACAAAGGACAAAGGACAAAGGACAAAAGAATATGGAAAAGTTTTTTGCCGCCGTTCAAAACATGTTTCGGGTTCCCGAATTGAGAAAACGTATTCTCTTTACTTTGGGATTATTGGCGATTTACCGTTTGGGCGCGCACGTTACTGCTCCGGGAATTAACAAAGCTCGTCTTGAACAAGTGTGGGGCGATGTTGCCGGAACGCTGCTCGGCGTTTTAGATTTGTTTTCGGGCGGAAACTTTCGGACGATTTCGGTTTTCGCGCTCGGCGTGACGCCGTATATTACCGCTTCGATTATTTTACAATTGATGCCGGTTCTCTCGCCGCAATTTAAGAAAGTTCAGGAAGAAGGCGAGGTCGGACGGCAAAAAATCAATCAGTGGACGCGCTATTTGACCGTTGTTTTGTGCGCAGTGCAAACATTTTTTGTCTCCACGTGGCTGCAGAGCAACGCGATTATACCGAGTACCTGGTGGTCTTCGTTAATGATTGTCATAACTTTGACGACGGGAACAATTTTCGTAATGTGGCTCGGCGAGCAAATTACCGAGCGCGGCGTCGGAAACGGCATCTCGCTGCTCATTTTTGCGGGTATTGTAATCGGATTGCCGAACGCTATTATGCAGGTTAAAGATAGAATCGGCGCGGGCGACGCGATGCAATCACTTGGCGTTATTTTCCTTGTCGCGGTTTTAATCGCCTTGATTGCGCTGATTGTTTATGTGGAATCGGCGCGAAGAAATATATCCATCAGCTACGCCAGCCGTCGTGTCGGCAATCAAACGTTTCGCGGGCAGGAAACAAGTCTGCCGCTGAAATTAAATATGGGCGGCGTAATTCCGGTGATTTTTGCCTCGTCCGTTTTGGCGATGCCACAAACTATTTTCTCTGCTATGCCGCCTGACCCGAATGACCCGAATTCAACCTGGAGTCAAATTTCCGCTTTCTTCCAGCAATTCTATGGCGGCGACCCCTATTACGAACTCGTTTTTCTTTCTTTAATTGTGTTGTTCACGTTCTTTTATATCACCATTATTTTCAACACTGACGAAGTGGCTGATAATTTAAGAAAGCACGGCGGGTTTGTTCCGGGCGTTCGTCCCGGAGCGCAGACGGCTGAATACTTAAATTCAATTTTAACCAGACTGACAACTGTCGGCGCTCTTTATTTGGCTTTCGTCGCCTTTGCTCCGCAGCTTTTGATAAGCGGTTTCAGAGTTGCGCGCCTTCCGTTTATCGGAACTGCGGTTGACAATTTTTTAACCGCAACGCCGGGGCTTAGCTGGATTCCGACGGGTTTGGGTTATCAATTTTTCTTCGGCGGCACATCGCTTTTAATTCTTGTCGGCGTGGCGATGGACACGATTGCGCAAATCGAAGCCCAGCTTGTGATGCGTAATTACGAAGGATTTTTGGGAGCGGGTTCACGACTTCGTGGTCGTCGTGCATAAGAAATTTGAACCACAGAGACACGGAGACACAGAGATTTTTATTTTGTTTTTCTCTGTGTCTCCGTGTCTTTGTGGTAAGAAATTAAATGAGTAAAATTATCGTTTTAATCGGCGCGCCGGGCGCGGGCAAAGGAACGCAGGCGAGACTTATTGAAGAACGCAAAAACATTCCTCAAATTTCAACCGGCGATATGTTCCGCGAGATGAAAAACTCTGATTCGCCGCTTGCTTTGGAAGTTCAGGCGACAATGGCAGCGGGGAAATTGGTTTCCGATGATTTGACATTTCAAGTTGTGCAGCAAAGAACCTCGCGCGAAGATTGCGGAGGAACATTTATTTTGGACGGTTTTCCGCGAACGCAAGTGCAAGCCGAAATGCTCGAGCGACTGGCGAGCGCACAAGGCAAAGAAATCAGGGCTATTGAAGTTGATGTTCCGAAAGAAGAGTTGATGAAACGCTTAACGGGGCGTCGTTCCTGTTCGGTTTGCGGCGAAATTTACAATATATATTCGAAGCTGCCGAAAAAAGATAATGTCTGCGATTTTCATCCTGAAGTTAGATTGACGCATCGTGCGGATGATAACGAAGAAAGCGCTTCCACACGGCTCGCAACATACGAACGGAAAACCAAACCTCTGCTTGATTATTATGAAAAATCGGGACGCTTAAAAAAAGTTAGCGGGGAAGGCGAATTAGAAGAGATTTACCGAGATGTGGAAAAGTTGATTTAAGAAGATGTCAGATACTAGATGTTAGATGCTAGTAGGATTTACACTGACATTAAGCATCTGACATATATGTTTCGTAGTTCAAGAATCGGCGGCGTTTTCAGCAGATTAAGTCGAGTTCTATTGGGAAAAAGAATGATAATCGCTAAATCGAGAAAAGATTTAGACCGGATGCGTCAAGCGGGCGAACTCATTGCTGAAGTTCGTGAAACTTTGCGGGAAATGGTTAAACCCGGCGTGACCACACTTGAACTGAACGTAATTGCCGAAAAAATGATGCAGGACGCTGGTGCAACGCCGACTTTTATCGGTTATAAGCCTGCCGGAATGATTCCCTTTCCGTTTGCAATTTGCGCTTCTGTGAATGAACAGGTCGTTCACGGATTTTCTAATGATAAACCCTTAAAGGAAGGCGATATTATTTCGATTGATATGGCGGCATCGCTAAATGGGTTTGTCGGCGACACGGCGTTAACCGTTCCGGTCGGGGAAGTCAGCGATGAAATTCGGCAATTAATTCGCGTTACTGAAGAATGTTTGGATCTTGCTATCGAACAATGTTATCCGAATAAAAGAGTCGGCGATATTAGCTGGGCTGTTCAGCAACACGCCGAAAAATTCGGTTACGGCATTGTGCGCGAATATACCGGACACGGCATCGGGCGGAATATGCACGAAGCGCCGCAAATCGCCAATTACGGAAGACCGGGAACAAAGGAAAAAATCCGCCCCGGTTATTGCTTTGCCATCGAACCGATGTTAAATCTCGGAACGCACGAAACAAAAACGTTAGAAGATAAATGGACGGTTGTTACTTTGGACGGAAAACCAAGCGCTCACGCCGAACATACGGTTGCAATTACGCCGGACGGACCCGAAATTTTAACTTTAACCAAAGCTCAAAAAGCTCGACTTAATCATAATAAAATGGAAACGGTTTCGGCTTAACTTGAAAAGTCAGATAAAAAAAGGTAACATTAATGGTTTGTCAATTCGAAAGAGATTGGCACTGTATTTATGTCGAAAGAAGAAGCGATAGAAGTGACGGCAACGGTTCTCGAAACTTTGCCGAATGCCATGTTTAAGGTTGAACTGGAAAACAACCAGCATCAAGTTCTGGCGCACATTTCGGGAAAAATGCGGAAAAATTTTATTCGGATCCTGCCCGGCGACAAGGTTTTGGTAGAACTTTCGCCATATGATTTAAATCGCGGGCGAATTACGTATCGTTACAAGTAAGGCAAGGAAAAACATTATGAAAGTTCGACCTTCAGTAAAGAAAATTTGCGATAAATGCAAAGTTATACATCGAAAAGGAATTGTGCGCGTGATTTGTGAAAATCCGAAGCACAAACAACGACAAGGATAAATTGATTTTGGATTTTGGATTTGTCAAACGTTAATTGCAGGGCGCATTTAGATAAAATTAACGATTGACAACCAATTAATCCAAAATCCAAAATCCAAAATGGAGATTAAAGAATGGCTCGTGTAGCAGGTGTAGATTTACCGCCAAATAAGAGAGCGCAGATTGGTTTAACTTATATTTACGGTGTCGGCAAGTCGCGCGCCACTTCTATTTTAGGCGAAGCAGACATAAACATTAACGCGAAAATCAGAGAGTTAAGCGAAGATGAATTAACGCGAATTCGCACGATTCTCGACACGCAGGGCGACATTGAAGGTGATTTGCGCAAGCGCGTTCAAATGGATGTCAAACGTTTAATGGATATCGGATGTTACCGCGGGCTTCGGCATCGCCGTGGTCTGCCCGTTCGCGGACAACGCACCAGCACAAACGCACGCACTCGCAAAGGTCCGCGCAAAGCTGCGGTAGCGAAGAAAAAAGCTCCGGGCAAGAAATAATAAAAAGTAGCCAGAAGACAGAAGTCAGAATCTAGAATAATTAAAATTCTACTGACTACTGACTACTGACTACTGACTACTTAAAACAATGGCAAAAGCAACAACAAAGAAAAAAACTTTTCGGAAAAAAGAGAAAAAGAACATTCCTATCGGTATTGTTCATATCGCTGCGTCGTTTAATAACACGATGATTTCGATTACGGATGCTGAAGGCAACTTAGTATCACAATCTTCTTCTGGAGCGCGCGGTTTTCGCGGCTCGCGCAAGGGAACTCCGTTTGCCGCACAACAAGCTGCTCAAGAAGCGGCAAAGAAAGCAGTTGAAGTTGGAATGCGGGAAGTCGAAGTTCGCGTGAAAGGTCCGGGCGGCGGTCGTGAATCAGCGATTCGTGCAATTAATCAAGCGGGAATTCGCGTAACTTCAATTCGTGACACGACGCCGATTCCGCATAACGGATGTCGTCCGCCGAAACGTAGAAGAGTGTGAACGATTTTTGATTTTGGATTTGAAATCTGAAATTCGTAATTCGAAATTTTAATTTAATTATCAAAAGGATGAAGGGTAAAAATTTACCCGTAAACTTTTCCGTCAAAGATGAAATGCTGTTTTAGAATTTGTGAATGTAAAATTGGAAGTAATCCAAAATCGCAAATCTAAAATCCAAAATCATTTTTTGGCTGGAAGCAACAAAAAATATTATGGCTAGATACAGAGAAGCGGTGTGCCGTTTGTGCCGCCGCGAAGGTGGAAAATTATTCCTTAAAGGCGACCGTTGTTTTAAACCAATGTGCGCAATCGAAAAGCGCGGAACGCAACCGCCGGGAATGCATGGTGCAACTGCCAGGCGCAAGGTTTTAGCCGGTTACGGACAACAACTGCGGGAAAAACAAAAGGTCAAGCGCATTTACTTTGTGCTTGAAAAACAATTTCGCAATTACTTCGAAAAAGCCTCGCGGCAAAAGGGAATTACGGGTGAAAATCTGCTTTTTTTGCTTGAACGCCGACTTGATAATGCTGTTTACCGCGCGGGCTTTTCAACATCACGCCGTCAGGCTCGTCAATTGGTAAATCACGGACACATCGAAGTCAACGGACGCAAAGTTGATATTCCTTCTTTTCAAGTAAAAGTTGGCGATCTAATAACCGTTAAAGAAAAAAGCACTAGAAACACGCACGTGGAAGGCGCGTGGCAAACCGCCGTCGGTCGCGGTCGTCCCGGCTGGATTTCTGCGGGCGCCGAAGATTTAAGTGTATCAATTTCGGCTTTGCCAAAACGTGAAGATGTTGACCAAAACATTAACGAGCAATTAATTGTAGAGCTATACAGTAAATAGTTGACTGAGTTGACTGAGTTGACCGAGTTGACCGAGTTAATCACTTTAACTCGGTCAACTCGGTCAACTCGCTAAACTTTTAAAAAGAATATGACACAAACTAATCAGTGGACAGATTTTCAAATACCAAGCCGCTTGCAGGTCGAATCGGAAACTTTAACCGAACGATACGGTAAATTTTTTGCCCAACCGTTTGAGCGCGGTTTCGGAACAACGGTCGGAAATTCGCTTCGTCGAGCGCTTCTCGCGTCTATCGAAGGAGCAGCGATTACAGCGGTAAAAATTGAAGGCGTCGAGCATGAGTTTTCTTCAATCAAAGGAGTTGTCGAAGACGCTACCGACGTAATTTTGAATTTAAAGCAAGTTCCTTTCAAACTACACGGCGGAATGCCGAAAACTCTGACAATAAATAAAAAAGGTGCGGGCGAAGTGACCAGCGCGGACATTGAAGCCGACGGCGACGTCGAGATACTTGATAGAGACGTTCATATCGCTACAATCAGCGCAAGCGGCGATTTGAGAGTTGAAATGCGTTTGAAGAGCGGACGCGGGTATGTTTCCGCAGAATTTAACAACGACGAAGACCTTTCGGTCGGTTATATTCCGATAGATTCGGTGCATACGCCGATTAAAAAGGTTAATTACAGCGTCGATAAAACACGCCAAGGTTCAAATACGGAATTTGATAAATTAGTAATCGAAGTTTGGACGGACGGTTCAGTCAAACCGGACGATTCAATCGGGCTGGCGGCAAAACTTATCAAAGACCATATGTCTATCTTCATCAATTTTGAAGAAGAAGAAGACGAATTTAAATACGAAGACATCGCGCGTCCGCCGCTTCTGCGCAACGATTTATTAGACCGTTCGGTTGACGAGTTGGAACTATCGGTGCGATCGTATAACTGCTTAAAAAACGCCGATATACGATCGATTCGAGATTTGATACGCCGCAGCGAAAGAGATATGCTGAACACCAAAAACTTCGGCAAAAAATCCCTGACGGAAATAAAAGATATGCTGCACGGAATGGGCTTGGATTTCGGAATGGATTTTGACGAGCAGGGAAATCCGATTCCCGGTTCGGGCGGGCGCGACTTAGATTAAAGGCGAAAGGATAAAGGCGAAAGGCGGAGGTAAAAACAATTCCTTAACTTTTCTCCTTTATCCTTTCCACTTTACCCTTTAAAAATATGAGACATTTAAAAGCACATCGTAAATTGGGAAGAACGACCGAGCATCGAATGTCGATGCTGCGAAATATGGCGACTTCTTTAATCAATTCGGAGAAAGACTATATTGTGACAACCGTTCCAAAGGCAAAGGAATTACGACCTTTTGTTGAAAAAGCCATTACTTTGGCGCGGCGCGCTGAAAGTTTGAGCGGGGACGACGCAATATTGAAAGGAGTTCATCTGCGCCGGAAGGCGGCACGATACTTCCACGCCGGAAACAGCACTTTTAAGGCGGAACAAAGTCGTTTTCGCGGTAAAAAAGGCGAGCCGAAAGAAAAAATCGAACGCACGGCAGGCGTTAAAGCCCTTCAACGTCTATTCGGCGAACTTGGAACGCGATACAAAGACCGTAACGGTGGATATACACGCATTATTAAACTTGGTCGCCGAGTTGGTGATAATGCTGAAATGGCGGTTATCGAATTGGTTGACAATCCGCGCGAATTAGCTTCGAAAGGGTAATTAAACAAAGGAGCGCTTGATAAATGAGTGATAACACAGGCTCTGCTAAAGCGAAAGAAGGCGCAAAAGGACAAACTCGCAGTATTAGCGGTCGCGGAAAAAATCAAAGCGCGGTAAAGAAAACGAGTCAATCGTCCGAGCCTTCGCTCAATATGGATGAGCTTCGTGAACTGGCTAATTTGGTTAATGAAAACGGATTTACCGATTTTGAGTTTGAAAACGCAAACATCCGCGTTCGCCTAAGCAAAAATCCCGCGCCGCAAATTATTCAATCATATCAAGCCTCCGCGCCGAACGTGTCTGCTTCCGCTGCGCCGTCGGTCGCTCAAACAACTCCCGAAAATCAAACCGAAACAGCTTCTGTTGAAGCGACAGGCGATGATTTATATAAAATTACTTCTCCGATTGTCGGAACTTTTTATGGTTCGCCTTCGCCCGACAAAGAACCATATGTCAAAGAAGGCAGCAATGTTTCGCCGGACACGATTGTCTGTATTGTCGAAGCAATGAAATTGATGAACGAAATCGAAGCCGAAGTTTCAGGCGAAGTCGTCAAAATTTACGTCGAAAACGGTCAGCCGGTTGAATACGGTCAACCTCTTTTCGGAATCAAAAAATAGTTCAAGGTTCAAAGTTCAAGGTTCAAAGTCAGATTTTGAGAAAAAGACTTTGAACCTTGAACTTTATACGAATGAAAAAGCGCGAGATTCGCAAAATTTTGATAGCTAACCGCGGCGAGATTGCCTGTCGGATAATTTGGACGTGCAAAGAGATGAACATTCGCACTGTTGCCGTTCATTCTGAAGCTGATAAAGAAGCGCTTCACGTTCGTTATGCCGACGAAGCAATCTGCATTGGCGCTCCGCCGTCGGCGCAGAGCTATTTGAACATTCCATCAATTATCAGCGCGGCGGAAATTACGAATGTTGACGCGATCCATCCGGGTTACGGATTTTTAGCGGAATCGGCGACTTTCGCCAAAGTTTGTGAAGACTGTAATATAAAATTCATCGGACCGCGGCACGAAGTTATCGCTATGATGGGCGATAAAGTCGAAGCTCGGCGAACGATGAAGGCAGCGGGAGTTCCTATTCTGCCCGGAAGTCCCGAACCGATTGAAAGCGCTGAAGAAGCCATCAAACTCGCCAAAGAAATAGGTTTTCCCGTAATTATAAAGGCGGCGGCAGGCGGCGGCGGACGCGGGATGCGAATTGTTCGCAAAGAAGAAGAATTAGCCGTTAATCTCGAAACCGCACAAACCGAAGCTCTCGCGGCTTTCAAAAACGGAAGCGTTTATATTGAGCGTTATATTGAGCGCCCGCGCCATATCGAAATCCAAGTTTTAGCCGACGAACGCGGCAATGTTATTCATCTCGGCGAGCGCGAATGCACGATTCAGCGCCGCCATCAAAAATTATTGGAAGAAGCGCCTTCGCCCGCGATTACGCCCGAGCAGCGCGAAAAAATGGGCGCGGTTGCTGTCAAAGCGTGTCAAGAAATCGGTTATTGGAGCGCGGGAACTTTCGAGTTTCTTCTGGACGAAGACGGTTCATTTTATTTTATGGAAATGAACACGCGCATTCAGGTTGAACACCCGGTCACGGAAATGGTTACGCTTGCCGACATTGTGCGTAATCAAATACGCATTGCCGAGGGTGACGATATAGGCTACGCGCAGGAAGACGTGCAAATTGTCGGGCATTCCATCGAATGCCGCATCAACGCCGAAGACCCGGTAAAATTTACCCCTTCACCGGGACGCATTACGGCTTTTAACATTCCGGGCGGACCCGGCGTCAGAGTTGATACGGCGGTTTATCCCGGTTACGTTGTTCCGCCTTTTTACGATTCGATGATTGCCAAACTTATCGTTCACGCCCGCACGCGTGATTTGGCGATTGCGCGAATGAAACGCGCTTTGGAAATGATGGTCGTCGAAGGAATTAAAACGACTATCCCGCTTCATTTAAAAATTATGAACGACGAGAAATTTAAAAAGGGCGATTTTTCAACGAAGTTTATGGAAGAATTTCAACAATAAATAAAGGTAAATGTTAAGCCAATTGACCATTTATCATAAACCGTTTACCATTAATAAATTAAATTTTTGCGGTTACGACTGCGAGCTAGGAGAAGCTATTTTAAGACGACAAAGTTATGGCAACACCAAAAGAAACAAAAGAAACAATTGTTAGCGACTACAAAACACACGGCAGCGACACGGGTTCGTCGCAAGTGCAAATCGCGCTTTTAACGCAGCGCATCAATGAACTGACCGAACATTTCAAAATACACAAAAAAGACAATCATTCGCGCCAAGGTTTGCTTAAAATGGTTTCGCGGCGCAGAAAACTACTCGATTATCTCAAACGTCAAAACATCGGTGAATATCACACCATTATTGAGAAATTGGGACTGAGAAGATAAAGAGTCTCAAGTCTGAAGTCTCAATACCCAAGTTTCTAATATTTAATTTGAGACATTAGACTTGAGACCTGAGACTTAATAGAATTGGCTGCTTCGAGTCATTTTACATAACGGTTCTAGCGAAGAATTTGTTGACGGTTGCTGAACGTGACAGCGCACAAAATCCGCCAGCGAAAAAGAATCGTTCGCCAAAAGAATAATTCAAAGGCGACAGGGCTTTCACGGCAAGCTCCTGTCGCTTTTTGTTTAGAAAATCGTCAATCGAAATTGTGAATAGCAAACGGTCAAATGCAATGAATAAACTTTTATTTACCGATGACGATTAACAAATTAACGAGGATAAAATATGCCACAAAAAAAATACTTAAAAGAGTCAATAAAACTCGGCGACAAGGAATTAACCATTGAAATCGGAAAAGTCGCCAAACAAGCTGACGGCGCGGTCGTTGTTCGCTATGGCGAAACGATGCTGTTGGTTACTGCGGTTAGTTCTCATTCACCGCGTGAAGGATTGGATTTTTTCCCTCTCACGGTCGAATATCGTGAGTCAACATATTCGGCGGGGCGCATTCCGGGAAATTATTTCCGCCGCGAAGGACGTCCGAACGAAAAAGAAGTTTTAACCGCGCGAATGATAGACCGACCTGTCAGACCGCTTTTCCCGGAAAATTATCGTAATGAGACGCAAGTTGTCGGAACGGTTATTTCCGCTGATGCGGAAAATGACCCGGACGTGATGGCGATGACTGGCGCGTCGTGCGCGATGTATCTTTCCGACATTCCTTTTCATAATCCGATTGCCGGAATTCGCATTGGTTTGATTGACGGAAAATATCTGATAAATCCGACTTACGACGAACGGCGCGAATCGCAGATGAATTTGATTGTTGCCGGAACCGAAGAAGCGATTGTCATGGTCGAAGCAGAAGCCAATGAAGTTGCCGAAAACATCATAGTTGAAGCATTAATGTTGGCGCACAAAGAAATTAAAAGGCTTTGTCTCTGGCAAAAAGAATTGTTTAAGGCGCTGGACATTAAAAAGCGCGAGTATGAAGTCGCTCCGTTAGACGAGCAGCTCATCGGCGAAATCGAAGCAAAATATAGCGATAGAATGCGCGACGCGCTCAACACGACCGGCAAGGATAAAATAACCAGCTACGCGGCGGTTGACGCGCTGAAAAAAGAAGTTGTCGAAGGTTATCCGGCAGAAAATTCCGAACAACGAATGATGGCGGGAAAAGTTTTTTCGCATTTGAAAGAAAAGATATTCAGGGAAGATATGCTTGGCAATCGTCGGCGTCCCGACGGGCGCAAGTTTTCAGAAATCCGCCCGATTTCGTGCGAAGTCGGCTGGCTTCCGCGTGTTCACGGCTCATCGCTTTTCACGCGCGGTGAAACGCAGGCGGTTGTGACGGCGACGCTCGGCACAAAAACCGACGAGCAATATGTTGACGATTTGGAAAAGGGCGAAACGCGCAAACGATTTTTGCTTCACTATAATTTCCCGCCTTATTCGGTGGGCGAAACCGGACGTATCGGTTCGACGAGCCGGCGAGAAATTGGACACGGAAATTTAGCCCGTCGCGCAATCGAGCCGGTTCTGCCGGATGAAACCGAATTTCCGTACACAATCCGAATTGTTTCCGAAATTACCGAATCAAACGGGTCATCTTCGATGGCTTCGGTTTGCGGCGGATGTCTTAGCTTAATGGATGCGGGCGTTCCGCTTAAACGTCCGGTTGCGGGCGTAGCGATGGGACTTGTGATGGAAGGAAATCGTTACGCAATTTTGTCGGACATCGCGGGTGCGGAAGACCATTACGGCGATATGGATTTCAAAGTAACCGGAACGAGCGAAGGCATCACCGCTTTGCAGATGGACATAAAAATCAGCGGAATCAACTCGCAGATTTTATCCGAAGCGCTCGAACAAGCCCGCAAAGGTCGTCTGCATATCTTAAACGCAATGGCGCAGGCTCTCGAACAACCGCGCGAAGAACTTTCGCAATACGCGCCGAGAATTATCACCATAAACATTCACCCGGACAAAATCCGCGACGTTATTGGACCAGGCGGTAAAATGATTCGCTCGATTACGGAAGAAACCGGCGCCAAGATTGATATTTCCGATGACGGAACGGTCTTGATTGCAACGGCGGACGGCGAAGCGGCGCAAGCGGCAGTCGAACGCATTCGCGCTTTGACAGCCGAAGCTGAAATCGGCGAAACGTATCTCGGAACAGTTAACCGGATTGTTGACTTCGGCGCGTTTGTCGAAATTTTTCCGGGCGTTGACGGACTTTTGCATATTTCGGAAATTTCCGACCGCAGAATCCGCGACGTGCGTGACGAATTAAAAGAAGGTCAACAGATAATGGTCAAATGTATCGGCAAGGAGGGCAACAAAATCAAACTTTCTCGCAAAGAAATTTTGCAGCAGGAAAAAGCCCTCGCCGCAGAACCGGCAGAATAAAAAAGCGAATGTTAAATTGTGGAGAAGAGGAGACGCAAATTTCCTCTTCTTTTTTTATTTGATTAATTGTTAATTGTTAATCGTTAATTGTAGAATGTTGACTTTGAACTTTGAACATTAAACTTTGAACCGAAATTTTATGTCAGCACCGAATATCGAAACGATTGTGTCTTTGGCAAAACGGCGCGGGTTTGTTTTTCCCGCCTCAGACATTTACGGCGGACTTGGAAGCAGTTGGGATTACGGCTCGCTCGGCGTCGAACTGGCGAACAACATCAAGCAAAGCTGGTGGCGCTGGCTCGTTCATGAGCGCGACGACATCGAAGGCTTGGATTCTTCGATTATCCAAAACCGTCTGGTCTGGAAATACAGCGGACACGAAACGACTTTCAGCGACCCGCTCGTTGATTGCCGAAATTGTAAAGGCAGATTTCGCCTCGATAAATTGCAGGACGTAAATTGTCCGAAACATCAATCGATTCATCCCGGCGAAGATAAAGAATGCGATTTAACCGAAGCGCGTGAATTTAATTTGATGTTTAAAACAACGGTAGGCGCGATTTCTTCTGACGAAGATGAAACAGCTTTGGCATATTTAAGACCGGAAACGGCGCAGGGAATTTTCGTCAATTTCGCCAATGTTTTGAACACTTCCAGAAGAAAATTACCTTTCGGGATTGCTCAAATCGGAAAAGCGTTTCGCAACGAAGTAACGCCCGGGAATTTTATTTTTCGCACGCGCGAGTTTGAGCAGATGGAATTGGAGTATTTTTGCAGCGCCGAAGACGCGCCGCGCGTTATGCAGGAATTCATTGACGAATTTCAAAAATGGTTTAACAGTCTCGGAATTTCTGCCGAAAATCTCAAACTCTACGAACAATCAAAAGAAGAACTCGCCCATTACGCCGAGCGCACAGTTGATGTTTTGTATCGCTTTTTTCCAGAACGCGACGATGAAGAAAAGCAGTTTGACGAATTGATGGGAATCGCGAACCGCACCGATTTTGATTTGAAAACGCATTCGAAAAAACCGGAAGATGCGGAAGGCAAACGAATAAATTCCGATTCGACCGAAGATTTGTCATATTTTGACGAAGCGACGAAACAACGTTTTTATCCGTATGTCATTGAACCATCGGTCGGCGTCAACCGCACGTTACTTGCCGTTTTGATGGACGCTTACACGGAAAAAACAAACGAAAAAGGCGAAACGCGTGTGATTTTAAAATTAAAACCGGAACTCGCGCCGATAAAAGTCGCCGTTTTACCACTCGCCAAAAACAAACCGGAAATTGTGGCAATGGCAAAGGATTTGAAAAAACAGCTTCTTCCGGCGATGCGAACCGTTTATGACGACACGGGCGGAATCGGGAAATTATATGCGCGGCAGGATGAAATTGGAACGCCGTTTTGCGTTACGGTTGACCACGAATCATTGGAAGACGAAGCCGTTACGGTCAGAGACCGCGACACCTGGGCGCAAGAGCGAATTAAAGTTACGGAATTGAAAGAATATCTGCAAAAGCGATTGTCCGCTTTGTAGAAAGAAGATTTGAGAAGCTATGGCAATGAATCAAATCGGAATTATAAACGGAATTTTCGTTTTGCTGTTTATCGCGCTAACAACATTTTCGAGTTTAGCCCAACAGCCAAAAGAACCTTTTCAGCAAGTGTGGGAACGCGCTTCGATGGCGATGCGTCAGAAGGAATATGACGCGGCTGTATTGTTATACACGGAAGCAATCAATCTTTTTCCTGAAATTGATGCCTATACTCCTAAAAATGAGAAACTGAATTCAAGCAAGGGTAAGTTTATAGAAACTCCTTACACAGGATTACAAGCACTTTATTTAGGACGCGCGAAAGCGTATTCGAATAAAGGCAATCTAGAAGAGGCGGAAAATGACTATTCTAACGCATTTAACGTTATAAGAAGTAAAATTACGAAAAGATTAAACGAAGCAAAAAGCGAGCGCGGTAGGGTTAATATAAAAAAGGAGAAAAAAAGCGCGTATCATAGAGTTGACGATAGCAACCTGTTTCGCGCAGCTCGTCATTTTATGAATGTGTTGCAAATTTGCGAGGAGGCAAAATACGTCAATTATCAGAGAGAGAGAGATTACTGGGAATTGAGAATCAAGTTGCTGCCAAGCGAACAAAACGTTATCGGCTTTGACGACGTTGCAATATACAAAAAAGAAGCGTTTTTCGGTCAGGCGGAGGCTTTAGCTACTTTACTGATAGAGGTTGGCACCAAGGAGCATTCTTTTATTACTTTAAAGTCCGCAAATGAACTTGTAGCTGCATTTCCGAGTAATATCGAAGCATATTGGTTACGCGCAAAAGTTAATCGGCAATTAGGCAGAGACGAATTCGCATTGGCTGATGAACAAAAAGTTAAAGAGTTGAGCGGTCAGAAATAATTCTACCACCGACACAAATATAACTTAACAAAAACAATTAGCTATTTTTGTTTCGCTAACGGTGACACTAACTCATCCCTCAAGTTATTCAAACAGCAACAATTTGATTGCATAAATCAACTGCGTCGCGGCAATTATTGAGATTGAAATTAGCAGAGCAATGATCGCAACTCTTAAAAACTCTAAAGTGTAATTCTGTTTAAGCGAGTATTTTGTAAGTTTGTTTTTCATCTTTAACCTACTCCCGTTGAGTGTGATGTAGGCAATCGTTTAAAGGTTTACCCGCGAGAAGAATCTAACGATTGACCATATCTGAAAAAAGCATAGCAATCCGCGAGAAATCAATCTGTTTAGTTTGAATACAAAGCAGTTTTTTAATTATGATTGGGCATCAACCTGAAAAAATCCTAAAACTTGCCGAAGCCGTTAGAGAAAACGGCGGACGCGCGATGCTCGTCGGCGGCTGCGTGCGCGATTGGTTGATGGAAATTGAGCCAAAAGATTGGGATGTGGAAATCTATGGAATAGAACCGCAGAAACTAAAAGAAATTCTCGAATCGTTCGGCAAAGTTGATGCGGTTGGTGAAGCGTTTACGGTTTATAAATTGGGAAACGATTTAGATGTTTCACTGCCGAGACGCGAAAGAAAAGTTTCACGCGGGCATAAAGGCTTCGTTGTCGAAGGCGACCCGCAGATGTCTTTTGACGAAGCCTGCAAACGCCGTGATTTTACAGTAAACGCGATTTTACAAGATATTTTAACAGGCGAAATCATTGACGTTTACGGCGGGCGCGAAGACATCGAAAACAAAATTTTGCGTGTTGTTTCAAGCGAAACTTTTGCCGAAGATTCTTTGCGTGTATTGCGTGCGGCGCAATTCGCCGCGCGTTTTGAATTTGGTATTAATGCGGAAACAATAGAGATTTGCAGGAATATTGATTTAACTGATTTGCCGAAAGAAAGAATTTGGGGCGAGCTTGAAAAGTTGTTGTTAAAGGCAGGAAAACCTTCAATCGGTTTACAATGGCTTTACGATTTAGGCGTTGTCGAGCAGCTTTTCCCAGAATTAAAATCTCTCGTTGGCGTTCCACAAGAAAAAGAGTGGCATCCCGAGGGAAATGTTGACACGCATACGCTGATGGTTGTTGACGAAGCCAGAAAACTGATTGAAGATTTGCCTTACCCTAAACAAATTACTGTAATGCTCGGCGCGTTGTGTCACGATTTTGGGAAACCCGCGACAACAAAATTTTTTGACGGACGCTGGCGTTCGCACGCGCACGACGAAGCCGGCGTCGAGCCGACGCTTTCTTTTCTTGATAAGCTCGGAATTTTTACACTGGACGGTTACGACGCGCGAGAGCAAATCGTGCAGCTTGTTCGCTATCATTTGCTTCCGGGAATGTTTTATAAGTCGCAGCCGGGCGACGGAGCATTTCGCCGTTTGGCAAGAAAAGTCGAGCCTGATTTGCTTTATCGCGTGGCAAAAGCCGATTCTCTGGGCAGAAATCCCGAATGGTTGCCAAAAGAGAAATGGTTTAAGGCGGAAGCGCAGGAATGGTTTATCGAAAGGGTTCGCTCTTTGCAGATTGAAAAAGAAGCGCCGAAACCAATTTTAATGGGCAGGCATTTGATTGAATTGGGTTTAAAGCCATCACCGAAATTCGGAGAAATTCTCGAAACGATTTACGAAATGCAACTCGACGGAAAAATAGAAAATCTCGATCAAGCAATCAATCAAGCAAGGCTTAAAATCGAAAAATAGTAAAAAAGCGATTCACACAAAATTCCGCCGAATTAAAATTTCCATTGCAAAACCGTCGAAGATTTCAATCATCCTTGTTAAACCCTTTCATCCCTGCTAATTTTTTCTTTTGCCCGTTTTATGCTGATAGACCTGACGCCACTGAAAATCTCGCGCGATTACCGCCTTTTATTTTTCGGACAATTGATTTCATTTTTCGGCTCGATGATGACGTTTGTCGTCGTTCCCGTTCAGATGTATCAATTGACCAGATCGAGTTTGATGGTCGGTTTAATCGGCGTTGCCGAATTCGTTCCGATGTTTGTTTTAGCGTTCGTCGGCGGCGCGTTGGCTGACGCGGTTGACCGACGCAAAATGCTGCGCGTAACCGAAGTCGGACAAACAATTGTAACGGCAATTCTTTTGGGCAATTCGCTGCTTTCGCAGCCGCAAATTTGGGTTTTGTTTGTTTGCGTCGGAATTCACGCCGGACTTTCGGGTTTGCAACGTCCTTCGTTTGAAGCGCTGATTCCGAAAATCGTTCCGCTCGAACATATGGCTGCCGTTTCCGCGCTGAATTCGATTCGTTATAACGTCGGCGCGATTTTTAGTCCGATTGTCGCAGGCTTTATTGTTTCCGGTCTCGGCGCGAGTCTTGCTTATTTGATTGATTTGATAACTTTTATCGCCTCGCTCGTCGCGGTTTGGCTGATACGCGCCGTTCCACCTGCCGTTGACGCCGACCGTCCCGGTTTTGAATCAATCAAAAAAGGTTTTCGCTATGCAATCAGCCGTCAAGAACTTTTAGGAACGTATTTGATTGACATCAACGCGATGCTTTTCGGAATGCCGATAGCATTATTTCCCGCAATCGCGGCGATGTATGGCGGTTCTTCAGTCGGATTTTTATACTCGGCAATTGCGGTCGGCGCACTCTTGGCAAGCCTGACTTCGGGCTGGGCGAAAAAGGTTCACCGTCACGGTTTGATGATTACGATTGCCGCAGCTATGTGGGGCGTTGCGATAATTTTCTTCGGTTTAGCTGATAGCTTTTGGCTCGGTTTATTTTTTCTCGCCGTCGCTGGATTTTTCGATATGATAAGTGGAATTTTTCGCGGCACGATCTGGAATCAAACCATACCGAACCATTTTCGCGGACGCCTTGCCGGAATCGAAATGATAAGCTATCTGACAGGTCCGATGCTCGGACACGCCGAAGCCGGAATCGTCGCGCATTTCTTCGGCGTGAAAACCTCCGTCATTTCCGGCGGCGTTTTAACCATTGTCGGCAGCATCATTCTTGCAATTCTGCTGCCGAAATTTATACTTTATGACGGACGCGAAGGCATCGAACGAAAACAGCGTGAAGAAGCCGAACGTGAACAAAATAAAAATTTAGAACCTAATCTGCAACAAATTTAGCGAGGAAGAATTTATATGCCTTTGATAAAAAAAAGACAACTGGAAAATTGGTCACAGCTAAGCGGCGACGAACGCGAGCGTTTTATCAAAAACCTACCCGCTTCAAAAGAAAAGATCGAAGATTTGTTCGATTATTTAGATGTTCGATTATCAAAGAACGAGTGCGAACACGATTTGAAATTTACGATGCAGTTTTTGATGGAACGGCGGCTCGATATGCCAAAGTTTATGAGTTGGCTTAATGAAAACGGCGCGTATTGCGATTGCGAGATTTTGGAAAATGTGGAACGTGAGTGGTTCAAAGCCTTTGATGAAGAAAATTAAGGAGAGTTTTATGAAGAAACTAGTTTTTTTGCTTATGTTTCTAGCTTTTTCTTTAACGGTGTTCGGGCAAAACGAACGAAATATGACAATCAAAGTTTATTTCACGAATACAAAATTTGACCCGGATATGGAAGATTGCAATAAAGTCTTTCCGTTAACGCGCAAAATTCCAAAAACAAAAGCGACAGCCAAAGCCGCGCTCGAAGAACTTTTCAAAGGCGTTACGGCAGAAGAAAAGGAGAAAGGTTATTGGTCGCTTTTCGCAAAGGAAAACGAGGCATTTTTAATCAGCGTTAAGGTGAAGAAAAAATCGGCTTTCGTGAACTTTAAAGACATCGTTGTCAGAGACTACGGCAGCGCGACGACAAGCTGCGGCGCGGGTTTTATTCCGCAAATCGAATCAACTTTGAAACAATTTCCGAGTATCAAAAAAGTCTTTTACGCCATCGAAGGCGACCCGGAAATGTTTTACGAATGGATGCAGGTCGGCGAATGTCCGAAAGAACTCAAAAATTGCAGCGGAAAAGATTTTTAAATAAAATTAGATAAGCGCGATTGTTTAAAATAATTTTGTTTTTATTGCGAACGCAAAGTGGCGAGCGGCTTTCTAAATAGAACATCGAAACTTGCTATAGCGCCGACGAGCATTACTAAAACTGCCGTAATCAAAACGCCGAGAATCGTTAGAACAAAATCGAATTCCCAATCAATGTTCAAGACGAATTTTGAAACGGCAAAAGAAAGAATCGTGGCAAAACCCGCGCCGATAATTCCCGCCAGAAAACCTAAAATTCCATATTCAGCAAAAAGAATCGCGGTTAAAGTCGGACGTTTCGCGCCGAGAGTTTTCAAAATCGCGTTTTCGTAAATACGCTGTGATTTTGTCAAAGCAATCGAGCCTATAAGAATTAACATCCCGCTCAAAATCACAAAACTTCCGACAAACGAAATTGCCAGTACAAAGTTGTTGATAAGTTTTTGAACGGCGGCGACGATTTCGGCAACGTCGAAAATTTGCACGTTCGGGAATTGGTCAACGATGTTTCTTTGCAGTTTGGCGCGTTCAGTTTCAGGAATCTTTCTCAAAACCGTGGCGACAAATGTTTGCGGCGCTTTTTCCAATGCTCCAGGACGAAAAACGAATATAAAAACCGTGCGCGTGTTTCGCAAATCAATTTTGCGAAGACTGGCGATGCGGGCTTGCAGTTTTCTGCCGGAAATATCGAATGTCAAATAATCGCCAACGGAAACTTTTAAGGTTCGGGCGATTCCTTCTTCGACGGGAACTTCCGGCGTTTCTGAAGTTTGACCTTCGCTCCACCAATCGCCGCCGATTACCGTTTCGTTTTCGTCCAAATTCGGGCGATACGTTACGGCAAACTCGCGTCCGATTTGACCTTGCTGCTGGCGGACTTCGCGCTGGTCTAAATTAAACGGTTCGCCGTTAACTAAAGCGATTCGCGCCCGAACCGTCGGAATCGCCTGCACCGTTTCGCCCGTCCGCTGCTCGACAATTTGTTTTAGCTCATCAATCTGACTTTTTTGAATATCGATAAAAAACATACTCGGCAATTTTTGATTGCGCGTAAAATCAAATTCTCTGACCAGATTTGTTTGCAAGGATTGAACCGCGAGAACAACAAACGCGCCCAGACCGACGGCGAGCAAAATTATGCGTGTTTGATTTCCGGGACGATAAAGCGAATTGACGGCTTGCGCGACGGCAAACGAGCCGAAGGTTTTTATTTTTCTTAAAGCCCAAGTTAAAACAACCGCCGAGCCGTATAAAAATAAAGATGTAACGCCTAAACCGACGAGAAAAAACGCGCCGACTTTGAGCGAACCGGCTTGCCACGCGGCTAAACCAAGAAGTCCCGCGAGCGAAACCGCGCCGAAAATGGTTTTCGTCCAATCGAGCCGCCGCGTTTTTTCGCCCGTCGCGTCGTGCAGAAGAAGGCGCGGCTTGATTGTGCGAACCTGAAGAAGCGGCAGCGCGGAAAAAAGCAAGGAGATTAAAACGCCTAACAAGACGCCTTGAAGCGCGGTTTGAAAATGAATCGAATAGCTCATCACTTCCGGTAGAGCGTCGCCGAAACGAGCCTGAGCGAACCATAAAAATAATTGCGCGAGCAAAACGCCGAAAAGACTTCCCAGAAAACCCAGAACTAAAATCTGCAAAAGATAAACCGTGATAATGCGCGTTCCCGACGCGCCTAAACATTTTAAAACGGCAACTGATTTACGTTTCTGTTCGACAAAAACCCGCGCCACATTCCAAACACCGACGCCGCCCAAAACTAAAATCAGAAGTCCGGTTAAAGAAAGATAATTTTCCGTGCGCTCGAATTGTTCGCCGAGATTTTCCTGCGTTTCGCGGTAAAACTGAACGGTCAAGGTCGTGCCTTTTAATGTTTCACGAAGCTGTTTTACCAATGTGGTCGGGTTATCCGAAGTTCGGTAAAGAATTCGACGGCGAATGCGCCCGCTGTTTTTTGTAATTCCGGCTTCGTCAAAGGCATTCTTCTCGATGAAAACCCGTGAACCTAAACGAAACCCGGTCGCGCCGCCCGGTTCTTCGTCGAAAGTGGCACGAATTTGAAATTCAGCGTCGCCGATGCGGATTTTATCGCCGATTTTGACGTTTAAATCCGCCAACAAAATAGGCGCGACAACCGCGCCGCGATTTTCCAATAATTTAAAGTCAAAAGGCTCGCCGCCTGTGAGACTGAAATTTCCGACGAGGGGAAACGGCGGCTCGATTCCTTTCAGCTCGACAAATTTTAACGCTTCGCCCGCGTCGCCGACGGGACGCGCCATCGCCGACGTTTCCATTGCTTCGTTGCGGGCTTCGACAATGTTCGATTGGTTGATTACCGATTCGATTTTTTCCACGTCTGACGGGGAAAAATCATTTGTCGAATTGACGACGAAATCAGCCGTCAAAAGCGAGCGCGCGTCGCCGCCGACAGCCTGGCTTAAATTTTGAATCAGCGAGCGCAGCGCAACGACCGAGCCGACGCCGATGGCGATGCACAAAAAGAAAAACAAGAGTCGTCGCCACGACGAGCGGATTTCCCGAAAAGTCAGATTAAAAATAAAATTCATAAAAAGTATTCACTACAAAAACATCAACTGTCCGCCAACTTCTCGCTGTTTTTGTCGTGAAATTCATCGCTTAAAACACGCCCGTCTTTCAAGACGACTTGCCGCTGCGCTCGTTCGGCGAGAGTTTGGTCGTGCGTCACCAGAATCAAAGTTACGTTGTTTTGCCTATGTAATTCGGTCATCAAATCGAAGATATGATTTCCGTTGCGCGAATCGAGATTTCCGGTCGGTTCATCTGCAAGAAGAATTTTCGGCTGATTGGCAAAGGCGCGGGCGATAGCGATGCGCTGCTGCTCGCCGCCGGAAAGCTCGGTTGGATAATGATGTCCGCGATTTGTCAGTTCAACGTCAGCCAACAATTTTTCGGCGCGGTTTTTCGCGTCTTTTAAGCCTAAAATTTCCATCGGAATCAGCACATTTTCAAACGCTGTTAGGCTCGGAATCAAATGAAACGATTGGAAAATAAAACCGATTTTCTCGCTTCGCAAACCGGCTAAATTGTCTTCGTTCATCTCGGTTACATTTTCATCGTCAATGAAAATCGCTCCCGAACTCGGCGCGTCGAGTCCGGCAATCAAGCCTAAAAGCGTTGATTTCCCTGAGCCGGAAGCTCCCGTTACGGCAACAAATTCTCCGTCGGAAATTTCCAGCGAAACATCGTCAAGAATCGTCAAATCTTCCGCGCCGGAGCGAACGGTTTTAGTTACATTTTGGAGAATTATCATATGAAAAGAGATTAGAGATTAAAGGTTAGAGATTAGTAAAAGAAAAAAACCAGCCTCTAACCTCTGACCTTTGACCTCTCTAATAATATCTTGCGAAAATGATGCGAACAAGTTCGCCCAAATTTGCATCTTAAAACAAGATTTTAACGAGAGGGTTTTTATAAACATTTATGTCTTTTATTATTCGAGCAACGGCAATTTTAAGTTTCATTTCTTTTGCTTTAACTTTTTCAGCGTGCGGCGTTTCGACTGCTGAACAGCAGGCAAATAAAAGGGTGGATAAAAAACCGCCCGTGCAGGTTATTTCTGATAAACCGAAAATTGTCGCTTTCGGCGACAGCTTGACGGCAGGTTTTGGATTACAGGAAAAAGAATCTTATCCGTATCTTCTGCAAGAAAGATTGAAAAAAGACGGTTACAATTATGAAGTAATAAACGCGGGTATTTCCGGCGAGACTTCGCTTGGCGGCTTGGAAAGAGTTGATTGGGTTTTGGAGATGGATAACATTCAGATTTTAATTCTCGAACTTGGCGCAAATGATTTGTTGCGCGGGTTGCCCGTTGCTAAAATGAAACAAAATCTGGCAAAAATAATCGAGAAGGCAAAAGCAAAAAATGTTCAAGTTCTTTTATGCGGAATGCTCGCGCCGCCGAATATGGGCGCAAAGTATCAGCGAGATTACATCTCCGCTTTTCCTGATTTGGCTTCGGAATACAAAACGGCTTTTCTGCCTTTTATTTTGGAAAACATCGCACTTAACCCGAAATTAAATCAAGGTGATGGCATTCACCCAAACGCGGAAGGTGCGAAGGTGATGACAGAGACGATTTATAAAGCGCTAAAGCCGTTGTTAAAGAAGTAAAGTCGAAAATGAAAAGAATTGAAAATGTGAAAGAGCCGGTTTTAGAAAAATGAAGACTGGCTTTTTTGATTTTAATCTTTTACGGTTTTTCATTTTTTATACTCGCGTCATTTCGCATCTTTCACAGTAAATTGTTTTTAGATTTGAATAATTGTAACTTAATTAAACCAGTCATAATTAAACAAAGGAAAAAAACAAATGAATGTTACGCATCTAGAATGCGCGAGTTGTCATAAAAATTACGAAGCCGGAAAATTGCACAATCTCTGCGTCGAATGCGTAAAACCACTTCTGGTTCGCTACGATTTGGAACGAGCGGCGCAAACTTTAACAAAAGAATCTCTCAAAAATCGTAAAGCAAATTTGTGGCGTTACCGCGAAGTTTTACCTGTCGAAAACGAATCAAACATTGTTTCTTTCGGCGAAGGTTTTACGCCATTACTAAAAGCGGAAAAATTAGCCGCAACGCTTCCAATCCCATTAAATCTTTTCATCAAAGACGAATCAGCCAACCCGACGCAGAGTTTCAAAGCGCGAGGAATGTCCGCAGCGGTTTCAATGGCGAAAGAATTAGGCGTGAAAAAAGTCGCCGCGCCGTCAGCGGGAAACGCGGCTGGTGCGCTTGCGGCTTACGCTTCACGCGCCGGGATGGAAACTTTTCTGTTTATGCCGCGAGATACGCCGCGGGCGAACATCGTCGAATGCGAGCAAACAGGCGCTAATGTAACTTTGGTTGACGGTTTGATAACCGACTGCGGAAAAATCGTCGCCGAACGCAAAGACGCCGAAGGCTGGTTTGACGTTTCGACTTTGAAAGAACCGTATCGCGTCGAAGGTAAAAAAACGATGGGCTACGAACTCGCCGAACAATTCGATTGGAATCTGCCTGACGTGGTTTTATACCCGACTGGTGGCGGAACGGGTTTAATCGGAATGTGGAAAGCGTTTGAAGAAATGGAAGCGATGGGCTGGATTGATTCTAAAAGACCGCGAATGGTTTCTGTGCAATCCGTCGGTTGCGCTCCAATAGTCAAAGCATTTCACGAAGGCGACACATTCGCCGCCGAATTTCCGAACGCGCAAACCGTCGCATCGGGTTTAAGAGTTCCAAAAGCGATTGGCGATTTTCTAATTCTCGACGCGCTGCACAAATCAAACGGAACTGCCATTGCGGTTACTGATGAAGAATTGATTGACGCCGTAAAAGAAATCGGCGCGGCGGAAGGTTTATTTTGCGCGCCTGAAGGCGCGGCTTGCTTTCCGGCTTTGCGAAAAATGATTGAGCAGGATTTGGTGAAGGAAAACGAAACGGTCGTGATTTTTAACACCGGCGCAGGCGTGAAATATCTCGAAGCCTTTAGCTAGAAAATGATTGATTTTATGTAAACTTATAGTTAATGTGAAGGTGTTGAATTTCTTTTCGTTTTGAGGAGTTTTATGCGTCGTCGGGCTTTTTATTTGGCGGTTGCGCTGTCGGCTTTCGGGATTGATTAGGTTTGATTATAAAATATGATTGAGGTTTAAGGATATGAATTGGCAAAATAAAATCGTGTCGGATAAAAACATTTTGCTCGGCAAACCGACAATTAAAGGAACGCGGCTTTCGGTCGAGTTTATTATCGAACGCCTTGCAAGCGGCTGGACGCAGGAACAGCTTCTCGAAAATTACCCGCGCCTTTCAAGAGAAGATTTGCAGGCGGTTTTCGCTTATGTGGCGGATTGTTTCAAAGACGGTTTGATGTGTGAGTTTCCAGCGGAAACCGTATGAGCAGATTTTTGGCAAACGAAAACATTCCGCTGGCGACTGTCTTTCGTTTGCGAAAAGAAGGTTTTGACATTGCTTCCGTCGGACTTGACGCGCCTTCGATAGCCGACAGGGAAGTGATGCAAATCGCTATAGACGAAAATCGAACGATTATCACTTTTGACCGCGATTACGGCGAACTGATTTACAAATACGGCTTTCGCCCGCCCGCCGGTGTCATCTATTTGCGAATGCAGAATTATCAACCCGAAGAACCGGCTGCACTGCTTTTGAAATTGTTAAATAATCCTAATCTCGAATTCGCCGGATTCTTCACGGTTGCCGATGAAAAAAGCGTTAGACAGCGGAAGATTTGATAAATGTGGAAGTTTTACTTTTGGAGAAATAAAATTATGCGTCGTTACACTTTTTATTTGGCGGTTGCGCTGTTGGCTTTCGGGGTTGGTTCGCTTGTTGTTTTTAAGTTTTATTTCAAACACGCTGAACATCCTGTAACAGCACAAACAACAGAAAAATATGAACCACAAAATATGGAACAAATACCGGTTTCAAAACTAGAAAGTTCACACGAAACAGAGACAAATTATGAAGAATGGGCTGCCTTTGAGGTTCTCAAGCCAACAATCGGGAAATGGCTGCGCGGCGAGAGAATCAAAAGTGAGCGTCAGGAAATATCCGACGAATTTATTAAGTTAGCTATAGGAAGGAATGAGATACGCGAAACCGAAAGAATTTTTTGGCAGGAAACCGGGCTTGAGTTTACGCCATATCTAATAGATGTTAACGGCGACGGCGTGAATGAGTTAGCAGTCAGAAATTATTGTGCGCCTGTCGGAAATTGTCAATTTTGGCTGTTCAAAAAGACAGGAAAGAAAGGGAATTTAGGTTATGAAATTTTACTGAAAGCCTCAAATGACGTTCAGATGTTTAAGTTGAGAAAAAGCATAACGAACGGCTATTTTGATTTGGAAACAAAATCTCATGGCGATGCCTGGTCAGGCGGAATGGATATTTATAAATTTGACAAAACAGAATATAAACTTAGCGAATGTTACGACTACAATTATTCTTATTTGAATGACGGCGAACTTTACGAATTAAAAAAGGCTAAAGTAACGCCGCGCAAATGTGGTGAGTAACAATAAACTTGGAATAATCTCAATAATTTGTTAGCCTTTAGCTTACATTTGCGTCATCAAACACCAAAATTTTTATTCAGCTTATTATATTAAAATATTAAAACATTATGTTCAGCGATAATTTCAGACGCGGCGAAGGCGGGAAAGGCAAGGGAAAGACCGGCTCGAAAGCCGCGTCGAAACTTGCCGATATTGGTTGGAAGGCGTTTCAAGCCGTCAACAAAACTTTGCCCGAAGGCGAATCAATTACGCCGAATTGGGCGGCAGAGCCTTTATTAAAATCATATGAGCGTACCGCGCCGCCGCTCGGATTTCCGCGTGAGACCGATTCGCTTTGTCCGACGTGCGTGAAGAATGTTCGCAACGGCGTGATTGATAAAACGATTCCGCTGGAGATTTTGATGAATTCGCATCCGGGCGAAATCAAGGCGCAGATTTTGGAAGAAAACGGTCAGGTGATTATGCGAAAAACCTGTCCGACGCACGGCGATTTTGAAGACGTAATGGCGACCGACGCGAAGTTTCTTGAAAGAATCGAATCGCTCTTTTACGGACGCGATTTCAAAGCGGCGGAAGACAAGCACGTTCATCATCACGGAACTTCGGACATCAAATTCGGGCGCGGCGCGGTTTTGACGGTTGATTTGACGAACCGCTGCAATATGATGTGCAACCCGTGTTTTATGGACGCGAACCAGGTCGGCTACGTCCACGAACCGACATTTGAAGACACGAAACAAATTTTAGACAATGCGATTTCATTCAAACCGCGCCGCCAAATCATCATTTTATTTTCCGGCGGCGAACCGACCATCGCGCCGCACTTTTTGGAATCGGTGGCGTATGCGAAGAAGATTGGATTTTACCGAATCTTGGCGGCGACAAATGGCATTCGCTACGCCGAAGACATCGAGTTTTGCAAAGCTGCAAAAGCGGCGGGACAACACGGCGTTTATCTGCAATTTGACGGAACATCGGAAGAAAAAAATAAACATCGCGGCGTGGGAAATTTGTTTGACGTGAAATTGAAAGCAATTGAAAATCTCGCCTCGGTTGGCATAAAAGTTACGCTTGTTACGACAATCGTTAATACGGTAAATAATGATGCAATTGGCGACATCGTGAAATTTGCCGCGCAGAACATTGATAAAGTTCAGACGATTGCTTTTCAGCCTGTAAGTTTTACCGGACGCGACGAAGACGTTTCCGATGAAGTGCGAATCCAACAGCGCTATACTCTGGCGGGAATGACGCACGATTTGAAAGACCAGCTCGACGGAACTTTGCAGCCGTTGCGCGATTGGTTTCCGCTTTCTTCGTATTCGGCTTTTACGAGCGTGATGGATATGCTGCAAGGCGCGGATGCGCCGTGGGGATGGTCGTCGTGCAACTGTCATCCGAACTGCGGAATTTTCACGTTGATTGTCGTTAATAAACACACGGGCGCGATGACTTCGCTATTTGATTTCTTCAACTACGAGCAGTTTATGAAAGACGTGGCGACAATCACCGACACGGCTCGCGGCAAAAAGCTAACAATGGCGCAGCTCGGAATGGCTATTATGCGAAACTACGACGCATCGAACGCGCCCGAAGGCTTTCCTGTTTCGCAGATTCTTAATTTATTTAAACCGTCGTCGGCGGATTCAAATTCCGACCGCAACGATAGAATGAAAGCGCAGCCGAAAGACAAATCCGAAGATATGTGGCGCGTTCTCTGCGTTGAAGGAATGTGGTTTCAAGACCTTTTCAATTACGATTTCCGCCGCACCGAAATGTGCGTCATTCCTTATGGCACGCAGGAAGGCGAGATTTCATTTTGTGCTTATAACACCGGAGTCGGCTGGCGGCAGATTGTCGAAGAAATGAACAAAACCGCGTCATTAGCCGAATGGTATAAAGAAAATGGTCGCCACGACGTTTATGCGAAAGGCAAAGCCGTGCCGAATATCTCGAAGACTCGCAGTTTGAGTTTGCCGGTGATTGCGAAAGTTCTGGCGGAAGATTTGGACAAACCGGCTGTTACGCCGTATCTGGTCGAAGAGGAAGAACACGAAACGGTTGGAGTTTAATAAAAATAAACGGATAAAGGGAGAAAATAAATTATGCCGGATGAAAGAGATATTGCTCAAGCTAAAAGGGCGTTGGAACAAAACGAAAAAGAAGGAACGATTGCAGAAGATGTTGGCGAACATCCCGAACACGCGCCGCAGGTGGGAAAGAAAACGCCGCAGGAACACGTTGATAAAGATGCGATTGACGAAAGCGGAAATTTAATTTACGACGACGGCAAGGACGAAAACGACGCGAAATAGTTTTATTAGCCAAAAGGCAAAGTATTCAAATCTTGTTTGGGATACTTTTTTGATAAAAACGCCGAACGATTTAACATTTTGATTTATCCGACAAATGTTAATTAAACGAAAAATTATCTTGCTGAGCTGTTCGATTTTTTTTATCGGCGATATTTTTTTAATGTTCGGTTGTGAAGATTCGCCTGCCAATCAGCCAAAATCGTTTGTCTCCAAAAACGTTTCGGTTAATAAATCACGTAATGCAAACGCGAACGCTGCGTCGTCATATACGAATTTGGCGGAGAACATTTCAAACTCACAACTCAATTCGACGAATAATTCTTTAGCCGACACGAGATTTGCTCAGGCTGCCGCGCAAAACGCCCGATTAAAATCTAATTTGCAATGGACGTTTGGCGGTAAAACACAAACGGGTTGGTATCTTTACGAAAATTTAATCGCTCATTTGATTGAAACTGAGGCAAAAGCCGAGAGCAGCGAGTTTGCCGAAGCGCTTGCGCGTTGGCAGAAATCCGCTGGGCTTGCGCCGAGCGGAATTTTAGATGAACCGACGTTAAACGCGATTGTCAAAAACTGGCAGGCGAATCGTTTGAAAAATCGCGGCTACGCTTCGCCCGACGAATTGATTACCGCGCCGCCGACAGATTTTTACGATCCGATGCGCGTTGAAGATTTACGTCGCCTTGAATACAATACTTACGCCGCTTATAAAAAAATGGTTGCGGCGGCGATTGCCGATAAATCTTTGAAACTGGCGACGGACGAAAAGGGAAATCTTGCAGCTACGGAAAAGTTTTTGAAAATAGTTTCGGTGTTTCGCTCCAGAGAGTATCAAGCGAAACTACGCCGTGAAGCGCCTAACTCGGGTCGCGCCGGTCTTGCCGTGAAGAATAGCCCGCATTTTACCGGGCGCGCTCTCGATATTTACGTCGGCGGCGAGCCGGTCGAAACAAGAGACGACAACCGAGCCTTTCAAGTGCAAACCCCCGTTTACAAATGGCTGGTTAAAAACGCCGGAAAGTTTGGCTTTAAGCCTTACTTTTACGAACCCTGGCATTGGGAATACGCGCCGGAGTAAGCTAATTAAAAATTAAAAATGCAAAATTCAAAATTGAAGCGGTATTTTTGAATTTTGCATTTTTAATTGCTTGCTTTTGCTTTCAAATTCTCGTCGTAAAGCATTTGGTAAACGCGGTAATTCGCCATCACTTTATAAACGTAATCCTTTGACTGAGAAAAGACAATTTCCGAAACGTATCGGTCTGGATTGTCCGATTTTGCGCGGGCAAACCAGCGCATCATATTGTCCTCGCCGCCATTATAGCTTGCCGCAACAGCCGACGGTTGATTTGGAAACTTTTTGAACAAATTAGACAAATACTGCGAGCCGAAAAGAATTGCCGTCGGCGGATTATAGAGCTCGTTTTGATTAAAGTTTTCTTTGCCTAATTCTGAAGCAATTTGATTTGCAGTGGTCGAAATAAACTGCAAAAGTCCGCGAGCCGCGGCGTTTGATTTCACGTCGGCATCAAAACGCGATTCCTGTCGCATAATTGAAAGCAAAAAACGCGAGTCAACTTGCTTTTCCGGCGTAAACCGCAAAAGCGTTTCGGCATACGGAGTCGGATAAAGCATTTCTATTTGTTCGCGCGGAATTAGCTCGATTTGGTAATCGGCTGGAACGTTTTTCCAAAGCGGTTCGATATATGCGATTGCGCGATTTGCCCTGTCGCCGCGTTTGTAATAAACGGCTAGGGTATAAGCAAAATCCAACGATTTGGGATTTTGAATTTTAGATTTTGGATTCGGAGTTTGTTCTTCATTCTGACTTCCGGCTTCTGACTTTTGACTGCTTTCCAGCTCCGGGGCTGCTTCGTCAAAAAGTCCCAGAAAGAGAAATTCGTCGGCAAGAATTTGGTGGTAATTTTCCGAAAAGGGAATTTTTTCTCTTAAAACTTCTTTGCGTCCGAGCTTGAGCGATTTTCCGCTCGGAATTTTCTGATATTCGGGCAAGGTTGAGTATGCCTTTTTTAAGATTTCAAGCATTTTAGTACGAATGTCTGGTGAATCGTTCAAACGCAGAACGGCTTGTGCGGCTTTTCTTTGCGCTTCGGCGTTTCTGACTTCGATATTTGTGGTCAGTTCGCTTAACTTTTTAGTCACGAAAGTTTTTGCCCTAGCGTTGCTCGCCAGCGCTTTTAATCTTTCCGTCGCCCGCCAGCCGTAATACTCGTTGCGCCCGTCGGAAATCGAAAGATAAGTTTCAATTGCTTCAGCGTAACGATTGAGATTTTCGAGTGCGAAAGCTTTCAAAAAAACAACTTCGGCTTTACTTGTTCCGCCCGGAATGCGCGTACCGCCCAAATTGGAAAAAGATTGTAGAGCGTCCAAGTCGGAAAGCGCGTTCGCCCAATCATTTTGCGAAATACGAATTCGCGCTTGTGTGAAAAGCGCGAGCGCTTCGGGCAATTCACCTGTGAAAACTTCTTGAGTTTTCGCCGTCCATTTCAGTGCGCTTTGGTTTTCGCCCTGGTCGCGCAAAATATCAACGATGTTCAAAAAGGCTCGTTCAACATTTTCCGCGTCCTTGTATTTTTCGATAAATTTCTGATAACGCAAAATTGCTTCCTTCGGTTTGTTGACGCGCGAATACGCCGATGCCGTTTGACTTAAAGCGTCTTTCGCAATCGGATGCGCGGGAAATTCGGCTTGCACGCGCTCAAACCAATTTATCGCTTCGTCAAATGCTCGTTCCTGCGCGAAAGCTCTTCCGATTTGATAAAGCGCGTTCGGAACAAGTTCGCTCGTCGGATATTTTTCGATTATCGCTTTAAAATGAATTCGCGCCAGCGGAAAGTTGCGGTTAAATTGGTAAATCAAAGCCCGTCGTTGATGTTCAAAATCCGAAAGTTGCGACGCCGTTTTTCCGAAATTTTCTTTACCGACATCCATTTTGTCGAGATTTGTCACGGCGGCGAGCGCCAAATCGTCGGGCTGCGCCGGATTCGGCTGATTTACAATTAATCGCGTGAAAATGTCGCGTGCTTCCGGTAATTTTCCGCTTTGCAGGAAAGCCTCGCCGAGCAAAATTAAATGTTCGCGGTTTTCAGTCTTTGGTCTTTGGTCTGCGGTTTTTGAGTTTTGAATTTTGAATTTTGAATTATCTACGTAGCGTAATTCGTAATTCGTAATTTGTAATTCACCATTCTGTTGATTGCTGAGAATTTGAATTACGGCAGCAAAATCTTTGCTTTCAAAATAACTTTGCCCTAATCGCTCATTTGCGACGCTATTTAATAAACTGTTCGGGGCGTTTGTCATTAATTCTTGTAAATAAATTCTTTCCAGCATTAAATTTCTGCTCGACCGCGCGATTTGCGCTAAATGTAATAACGCATATTCGCTTAGAATTGAATTTCGGTTGGCAACTGCTTGATAATTCGCTATAGCGACGGAAAAATCGCCGCGCCTTTCCGCAATGCGTGCCAGTAAATAATCGTAATTATTCAGCGTGAAAATCCTTTTGTCGATTTTTTCTAGTTTTATAAGTTCGATAAATGCGGTTTGGTAATCCTTATTTTCAATGGAATTGCGGATTTTCAAATGAGGTTCGGTAAAATTTTGAGCCGGTGCGGAAATATAAAGAATAAGAAAAAACAAACAAAATTTTAGTAGTTTGACTTGTGGCATAAAATAGTAAAGTCGGTGTAAGCTAGTGGAAAACAAAAACTCATATATGATAGCAAAAACGGTGAAAAAACACGCAAAAATTCTAAGCGGAGCAGAATTTTCCGAAGCTATAAAAAGGGAAGTTGCCGCAGATGTCAAACAGTTAGAAAAAGAACATGGATTTCGTCCGTGTTTGGTCGTCGTGCGCGTCGGCGACGAAAAAGCGTCGGAGGTTTATGTCGGAAACAAAGTGAAAACTTCCCTTGAAGTCGGCGTTATTTCCGAACACGAGCATTTACCGGCAGACACAACCGAGCAGAAACTTCTTGAAACAGTCGAAAATTTGAACAATCGTTTCGATGTTGACGGAATTCTGGTGCAGATGCCTTTGCCGAAACACGTTAATGAAAACCGAATTTTGGAAAAGATAAATCCAGAAAAAGACGTTGATGGTTTTCATCCGATGAATGTCGGTCGGCTCGCGCAAGGTCAAAGAACGCTTGCGCCCTGCACGCCCGCCGGAGTTATCGAAATGCTCAAACGCTCGAACATTGAAATTAGCGGAAAACACGCCGTTGTCGTCGGCAGAAGCAATATCGTCGGAAAGCCGATGGCAATGCTGCTTTTACAGGAAAACGCGACGGTTACGGTTTGTCATTCGCGCACGAAAAATTTACCGGAAATTACGAGCCAAGCCGATATTCTCGTGGCGGCAATCGGACGAGCTGGATTTGTTCGCGGCGAGCACATCAAAGAAGGCGCGACGGTTATTGATGTCGGTATTAATAATGTTTCCGACAAAACTCAAGTGCGCGAGCTTTTTGACGAAACGGAAATTGAAAAACGCTTGCGAACAATCGAAAAGCGCGGATTTACTCTTGTCGGCGACGTTAATCCGAAAGAAGCGCGAGAAAAAGCGGCGTTTTTTACGCCCGTTCCCGGCGGCGTCGGACTTTTGACGGTCGCAATGCTAATGCGAAATACTGTTGAAGCAGCGAAAATGAGAAGGTTGAAATAATGAAAAACGGAAAATGAAAAATGAAAAATGGAAAATAAGGAGCAAATTTTCATTTTCCGTTTTCCAATAAAAATATATGAAACTTTCATTTGAAGAATATCAGAAACAAGGAAGCGAAACGGCTTTGTATCCACGCCGCTTAAAAAATCTCGAATATCCGACGCTCGGACTTGCGGGCGAAGCGGGCGAAGTTGCAAATATCGTCAAGAAAATTCAGCGCGATTTTGGCGGCGAAACGACGCCGGAAATCCGCGCTAAACTAAAAGACGAACTGGGCGATGTGCTGTGGTATATTTCGGCTTGCGCCGACGAATTAGGTTTATCTTTAGAAGAAATTGCAGTGTTTAACATTGAAAAATTAGCGGCGCGGCATAAAAGAGAGAAAACTTGAACAAATTTGTAGGGGCAGCGGCTTGTCCCTGCCCGAAGCGGCAAATGCCGATAACGAATTTGAATTACATTCAAGTTTAAATAAATCGAAATCGTTTTCGCTTCGCTCATTGGGCAGGGACAAGCCGCTGCCCCTACGATATTCTGATGTTGAAAGTTGGATTGACCGGCTCAATTGCTGTTGGTAAAAGTTTCGTTTGCGAGGTTTTTCGCGAACTCGGCGCATTTGTTTTAGACGCTGACCGCACGGCGCGGGAAGTCGTCGAACCGAATACGAAAGGGTTAAAGGCAATAATCGAAAACTTCGGGACGAGCGTTTTACAGCCTAACGGTGAGCTTGATCGTGCAAAATTGGGCGCTATCGTTTTTGCCGACGAGTCGAAACGGCAACTGTTGAATTCCATCGTGCATCCATTGGTTATTGAAAAACAAAACCGATGGCTTGAGCAGCGCGAGCGCGAGAAGGCAAACGCCATTTGCATTATTGATGCCGCTTTAATGATTGAATCAGGTGGTTACAAGCGTTTTGATAAATTGATTGTTGTTTGGTGCGAACCTGCGATACAATTGGAAAGGCTGATGTCACGCAACAATTTAAGCGTCGAAGAAGCTGCCCGGCGCATCAATTCACAGATGCCACAGCAAGAAAAAAAGCGCCGCGCCGATTTTTTGATTGATACATCCGCAGGTTTTGAAAACGCCAGACGGCAAACCTTTGAAGTTTTCGAGCAATTAAAACTTTTAATCGAATAAGAAATTTTCACCACACAGACACAGAGACACGGAGAAATTTAACAGGATGAATAAGATAAAGGTAAAAACTCTAAGAATGGGTTTCGTCTCTGTGTCTCTATGTCTCTGCGGTTTGTTATTTTCAGCGTGCGGCGAGATTCATAAAACACAACCCGAACCTTTTTACGCGGAAACCGCGCCGCCGCCGAAACAGGAATTTCGCTGGAGCAACGGCAAGATGCCGAAATCATTTGATCCGGCGAAAGCCTCCGCCCCGCCGGAAACGGATATTGTCCGCGCCATCTACGAAGGTTTGACCGACATCAACCCGAAAACCTTGCAGCCCGTTCCGGCAATCGCCGCCGAATGGAAATCTTCCGACGACGACAAAACCTGGACGTTCCGGCTGCGCCACGACGCTCGTTGGTCAAACGGCGAGCGCGTCACGGCTAAAGATTTTGTACGTTCCTGGAAACGTCTGGCGGAGATGGGCGAAGAAGTTTCGCATTATGAACTGCTCGGCAACATCGTCGGTATGCAAGCCGCTGAAAAGTTAGTGTTTTCAAATGTTGAGACCGCAGATTCCAAGAATGATTCAAATCAATCTACCCGCCAAAATTCCGCCGATTCAAATATAAAAGTCGAAGAAGAAAACACCGGCAAAGTTTTAGCGAAAGAATCCAAAAAAACAGATTTCGAAAAAAAGACCGAACAGGAAACGAAAAAAAAAGAAAAAAAAGAATTCCTATTTGGTATTGAAGCAACTGACGAGTTCACGCTGAAAATTTCGCTCATCAAACGGGATAAAGATTTTCCCGCGCTTGTGGCGCATCCAATTTTTCGACCCGTGCACGGCAGCGGAGAAAATATTGATACGGATAAACTAAATGCCGCGATTGTTACCAACGGAGCGTTTCGTGTGTCGAGTGTCGGACAGGACGGCGTAACGCTTGACCGTTCGGAAAATTTTTGGGATGCGGAAAAAATAAAACTCGAAAGAGTAAAATTTGTTCCGGCGGAAGATGCGGAAAAAGCGCTGGCAGCCTATCGCGCCGGTCAGGTTGACGCCGTTACCAACGCCGACTTTGAGCCGCTCGCGCTTAAACTTCTGACGCCGTTTGACGATTTTCGCCGCACGACACACAGCGGGCTGAATTTTTACGAATTTAATCGGGAAAAACCGCCGTTCAATGACCGTCGCGTGCGAGAAGCGTTATCAATCGCGCTCGAGCGCGAACGCTTGACCGAAGTTGAAATGGAAGGCGCAAGCCGTCCAGCTTTCGGCTTTTTACCGTTTGACGAAAAAAGCGAAGTCAAACTCGTGCAAAATGTCGAGCGGGCAAAAAGTCTTCTCACCGAATCAGGATTCTCAGGCGGCAATAATTTTCCGACAGTGAAATTGGTTGTCAATCGAAACAACATTCAGCAGCGAGTCGCGCGCAGCGTGGCGAAAATGTGGAAGCAAAACTTAAACGTCGAAACGGAAATCGTCGTCAAAGAATCTGCCGAACTTGAGACAGCCAAGCAAACAAATGATTTCGATTTGATTCGGCGCGGCGTCGTGCTGCCGACCGCTGACGAAGCCATTAATATACTGACAATTTTCCCGGTTAAAAAGCCGGTTCAAGGAAGCAAAGCCGAGAAAAATTCAGACGCGGAAACTAAAGCAAATGAGGAAAGTACGGAAAACGCGAAAGACAATGTTTTCGCGGCTGGAAATTCTTTAAGCGATATTCCGGGCGACGGTATCAAACCTGAAGAAAAACCGACTTCGGAAAATTTTGAAGACAGCCGAGAAAGCGAAACGATTTTGACTGAAAAGGAAGCGCTTTTTGAAATGTATGCCATTCCGCTTTATTTTCCGACTTCTTATTCATTGGTAAAGCCATACGTGCAGGGTTTTGAAACAAATACTTTGGACGCACCTTCGTTGAAAGATGTCAGAATTGACAATAATTGGTAACCAAAAAAGACAAACGGCGAATCGTAAAAGTGATATAAAGGCAAAAACTGAGTTGTTTGTTTATAATCTGATTTAAACGCGCGTCAAAATTTCATCTTGCCTGTAAGTGCAAGAACGTGGTAATTTTAACGGCAGTTTACAAGTTATCGGCTCCCCTCCCTAATGGTCTAGAATTTAGGCTTTTTTACAATTAGCATTTATTAAGCGAGGAGTTTTTACTTATGACGCGATTCAATTTTGGCAAAGCTCAAGCAAGCGTTGCGTTAATCGTTTTGTCTTCATTTCTAGCCGGTTGCACGAGCTCGGCAAACAGTCGCTATTTCGGGCAGACGGCTACGCCCGCAGATAATGTTTTGCGATATGTGACAGGTTCGGAACCTGAATCGCTCGATACACAATTTGTTACCGGGCAGCCGGAAGCGCGAATTATGATGGCTCTTTACGACGGTTTGGTCGAGTATCATCCGAAAACGATGGAGCCGATTCCGGCAATTGCCGAAAGTTGGGAAGTTGGCTCCGACGGAACCGAGTATCTTTTCCATCTGCGTAAAAATGCGAAATTTTCCAACGGAGACCCGATTAGCGCTAAAGATTTTGTTTATACTTTTAGGCGCGGACTCACGCCTGAATTTGCCGCTCGTAACGCCTATCTTGCATATTACTTGAAATATGCCGAAGCCTTTAACTCCGGTCAGTCGTTTGTCAAAGATGCCAACGGGCAATTTTTGCTTAAAAAAGATTTCGCCGAGCCAGACCCGAATAAAACGCCGGAAATTGCTGCGCCGCTGCAACATGACACTCTAGGCGGAGATAGCGAATTTCATCGGTTTTTAGACGCGCCCGAAAGATTGTATGTGCCGAGCGACGAAAAAGCGCGCGCGAAAATTTTGGAAAAAGACGCGAAATTAAAAGCCGCGCTTGAAGGTAAAGAACTTGTTCCCGTCAAAGCCGAAGACATCGGTATCGAAGCGGTTGACGATTATACCGTGCGTATAAAACTTTATCAGCCCGCGCCATTTTTCCTCGGGCTGCTCGGTCATCAATTCTTCCGCGTCGTTCACCAACCGACGATTGAAAAATTTAAGGGCAACTGGGTAAAACCGGAAAACATTGTAACCAGCGGACCTTTTAAGGTTTCGCTTCACAAACCGTATGACGAGTTAATTGTAGTAAAAGACCCAAATTACTGGGATGCGGCAAACGTCAAGCTCAGCGGCATCGAGTTTTATCCGCTTGATGAACAAACGACGATGATGAATCTTTACAAAGCCGGACGGGTTGACGCGCTTTACAATCACACGGTTCCCGCCGCCTGGAATGAAGTTATCCGGCAATACAAAGATGAATATCAATTGCATCCGGAAGTGGCAACGGAATTTTACGTTATCAGTGTTAAAAAACCGCCGATGGATAATTTGAAAGTCCGGCAGGCATTTGCTCTGGCAATTAACCGCGATGCGCTCGCCGAATTTCGCAAAACCATCAAACCGCTAACCGATTTTACGCCCGAAGGCATTTTCCCGAAATATGAAGAAGCCAGAAAAAAAGTTTATGCTGAAAAGCTGAAAGAAAACAATATCACGCCCGAAGAATGGGCATCACGTAAATTTGACCCAGAAAAGGCGAGAAAACTAATGACCGAAGCCGGTTATCCGGTGGAAAAAAAGGGCAATGGTTTTTCGACCCCGAAGTTTCCGGTTGATAAAGTTTCCATCACTTATAACACGGCGGAAAGCAACAAAGCCGTCGCCGAATTTGTGCAGGCGCAATGGAAACAAAATCTGGGTATTACCGTTCCGCTCAAAAATCTTGAATTCAAAACATATTTGCCGTTGCTTTCAAGCGTCGGATACGACGGTTTCGGACGGCGCGGCTGGGTCGGCGATTATATGGATCCGTTCACCTTTCTAGGGCTTTTTTATACGCCGGTAAATGAAGGAGCAACTGGCTGGTGGGACGCGAAATACGATAAAATGCTCAATGAAGCAAACAACACGGTTGACCCGCAAGCGCGCTTTGAAAAACTTGCCGAAGCCGAGTTTTATCTTTCGCAGCAACAAATCGTCATTCCGCTTTCCACTGCCGGCACAAGCTGGATGAAAAAGCCGTATGTCAAAGGATTTTACCCGAATCCGGGAACGTTGCACGCCTGGAAATTCGTCTATATCGAGCCGGATGCCAACAAATGGGATGCTAATGTTGACAACATTATGAAAGACAGCGACCCGATGGTTGATGAACAAATCAGACTATTAACGACGACGCAGGAGCAAATGCAAATGTCCAAAACAGCAGGAACGGAGCAAGTAAAAACTGCGAAGGCTGAGTAGAAGTTACTTTTGTTGGCAGAAAAATTTTTTAGCGGTGAAAACGGAGGTTCAGACAAGAAACAGAAATTAGCTTTCGGTTATCAGTCAATAAAAACTGACTACTGATTACTGACCACTGACCACTAACTATATGTTAAGTTTCATACTACGCAGATTGTTAATCATCATTCCGATGGCGTTGCTTGTAGTAACGGTAACGTGGGGCTTGATTCGGATTGCGCCCGGCAATTTTTATTCGAGCGAAAAGAAATTGCCTGCCGCCGTCGAAGCTAATATCAAGAAAAAATACGGTCTTGATAAACCATGGTATCAGCAATACGGCATTATGATGCTGAATATTCTGAAACTCGATTTCGGAGATTCATTAAAATACCAAGGGCAATCAGTAAATGAAATTATTCGCCGCCATTTGCCATATTCGGCGACCGTGGGAATTTTAGCTTATCTTCTTGCTTTGACAATCGGTCTAACGGCGGGAATTGTTGCCGCTTTGAAGCAAAATTCCGCCTTTGATTACGGTTCGATGGCGCTGGCAATGCTCGGACTTTCACTGCCGAATTTTGTTTTGGGTCCGATTTTAGTGTTGGTTTTCGCGCTGGGACTTTATATTTTGCCGCCCGCGCGTTGGGGCGGAATTTTAAGTCTAGTATTGCCGGTTATAACGCTGGCTGCAATTTATATGGCTTACATCGCGCGGCTGACGCGAGCGGGAATGCTCGAAGTGATGCGTTCGGATTACATTCGCACGGCGCGGGCAAAGGGTTTGGACGAAAAAACCGTTTTGCTCAAACACGGTCTGCGCGGCGGCATTATTCCGGTTGTCTCTTTTACCGGTCCCGCGCTGGCTTCACTTTTGGCGGGAACGGTAGTCGTCGAAAAAGTTTTTGCTATTCCGGGCTTAGGCAACATCTTTATTCAAGCGGTTTTGAATCGCGACGAACCTTTGATTTTAGGTATTGTCGCTTTTCTTTCGATTTTGATTATGATTTTCAACCTTGTGGTTGATATCTCCTACGGATTTTTAGACCCGCGTATTCGCTACGAATAAAAGTTATGATTACGGTTATCGAATTAGAAAAAATTTCTCCGGTTATACCAAAAAGATTTCGCGTTGAAGATTTTCGCAAAATGACGGAAGTCGGTATTTTGCCCGAAGAAAGCGGCTGGGAAATCATTGATGGTTATTTGATTGATAAAATGGGAATTGGAAGCAGGCATGCGAGCGTTGTAAGAAGATTAGGAAAAGTTTTAGAAAGAACGGCTGGCGACGAAACGCAAGTTTCAGTTCAAAATCCTATTCACATAGACGAATTCAACGAACCTGAACCCGACATTGCCCTGCTTCAACCGCGTGCGGATTTTTACGCGGCAAGTCATCCTACATCGCAGGAGGTTTTGTTGCTCGTCGAAGTTTCCGACTCAACAATTGAATACGACCGCGAAATCAAAAAAACGCTTTACGCGCAAGCCGAAATTTTGGAGTTTTGGTTGGTGAATTTGCAGGACAACACAGTTGAATGTTACTCGCAACCGAAAAACGGAAATTATCGTTTGGCGAGAATTCTCGAAATAGGCGAAACGATAAAATCAAATTCGGTTGAAAATTTAGTGTTGCAAGTTGACGAAATTTTAGGTTCATAAAAATTTATGGCAGAAAATGTAGAAACAGTAAAAGGAACATCGCTTTGGAAAGACGCCTGGCGAAGGCTGCTAAAAAATAAATTAGCTGTTTTTGGTTTGATTGTGATGATAATAATGATTGTTGCCGTCATTATCGGTCCGGCTATTATTCGCTGGACGACCGGATTTACGGCTGATTACATTCCGTCGGAAGGCGATTTGATAAAATCTTTTCCGCCGTCAGCGCAGCATCCGATGGGAACGGACGAAGCCGGACGCGATATGCTTGCCAGAGTTTTACAGGGCGGACGCATTTCGCTGATGGTTGGCGTTATTTCGACAATCGTTTCGTTGATTGTCGGCGTCAGTTACGGCGCGATTGCCGGTTATATGGGTGGAAAAATTGACAATTTTATGATGCGTCTGGTGGATATTATTTACGCGATTCCATACATTCTCATCGTAATTGTTTTACTGTCGGTTTTCGGCGGACCGAACACGCCTTCGTTCATTCAAACGATGGCAAGCACCTTCGGCGGCGGACAAGCTTTAAGTCAAATTTTTCTTTTATTTTTCGCGCTTGGTTTGGTTTCGTGGCTGACAATGGCGCGTGTCGTGCGCGGTCAAATTCTCAGTTTGAAAAATCAAGAATTTGTAATGGCTGCAAGAGCAACCGGAGTTTCGACGCCGAACATTATTTTCCGGCATCTCGTTCCGAATGCGCTTGGACCCGTAATTGTTTATGCAACATTAACAATTCCCAGCGTAATGCTGACCGAAGCATTTCTGTCGTTTTTAGGTCTTGGCGTTCAAGCACCATACGCTTCGTGGGGAAGTTTAGCGTCAGACGGCATCAAAAACATTGCAATTTATCCGTGGCAATTGATATTTCCGGGCGTCACGATGGCTTTAACATTGTTTTCGCTGAACTTTTTGGGCGACGGTTTGCGCGACGCACTCGACCCGCAAACGCGAAAATTCTAAATTCAAATTTTATTAATGACTAATCAAAACGGACACATTTTAATGGTCAACGATTTGAAAACTTATTTTCAAACTGAAGACGGGGTTGTAAAAGCAGTTGACGGTATCACGTTTGAGCTTGGCAAAGGCGAGACAATCGGCATCGTCGGCGAATCGGGAAGCGGAAAATCGGTCACAAATCTTTCGATTATGCGCCTGATTCCCGAACCACCGGGAAAAATTGTTAACGGCGACATTATTTTTGACGGCATTGACGTTCGCAAACTTTCGATTGACGAAGTGCGGAAAATTCGCGGCAAACGAATTGCGATGATTTTCCAAGACCCGATGACCTCGCTTAATCCGTTTTTGAGAATCTCAACGCAATTGATGGAAGTCACTCAGCTTCATCTCGGACATTCAAAAGAACAGGCTTATCAACACGCGATAAAGATGCTGGAAACCGTCGGCATTCCTGATGCCGAAAGTCGCGTTGACAGTTATCCGCACGAATTTTCCGGCGGAATGCGACAGCGCGTGATGATTGCGATGGCTTTGTCGTGCCAGCCGGAATTATTAATTGCCGACGAACCGACGACTGCGCTAGACGTGACGATTCAAGCGCAGATTCTCGAACTTATAAAAAACTTAAAATCCGAATTCGGCACGAGCGTTATATTAATCACGCACGATTTGGGCGTGGTTGCGGGAATGACCGAGAAAATTATTGTGATGTATGCCGGAAAAGTTTTTGAAATCGCTCCGACGGCAGAGCTTTTTTCAACACCCGCCAATCCATACACAAAAGGTTTATTAAAAAGCGTCCCTGACCCGGCGCACGAACAGGGCAAAGATTTATATCAAATTCCGGGACTTCCGCCCGATGTCGCGCATCTTCCGCCGGGTTGTCCTTTTCAGCCGCGTTGTTACCGAGCCGAAGAACTTTGCGTGCAGGAATTTCCGCCGTTTGTGCAGATAAACGAAAATCACCGTTCGCTCTGTCATTTTGCAAAGGAAGTTTACGCTGAATCCATTGCCGAAAAAGCAGACAAAGTTGCGGTTGTATAAACGAATATAATTCTTCGCGTCAAAAATTTATGAATGAAAACGGAAACAATCTAATTTCAATCCAAAATCTAAAAGTTCATTTCAATTTGGGCGGCGGCGGGCTTCTAGACCGAATCACAGGCGGAAGTCCGGTGCGCCGCGTTGTTAAAGCTGTTGATGGCGTATCCTTAGATATTAAAAAAGGTGAAACGCTCGGACTGGTCGGCGAATCCGGCTGTGGAAAATCGACGCTCGGAAAAGCAATTTTGCGTTTGACCGAGCCGACCGGCGGACAAGTATTTTATAACGGAAAAGATTTGGCGCATCTTTCGAGCGGCGATATGCGCGAGCAGAGAAAAAATTTGCAGATGATTTTTCAAGACCCGTATGCTTCTCTAAATCCGCGTATGACGGTGGGAAACATTATCGGCGAGCCGCTTCGCACGTTTGGTTTAGCGAAAAACGGAACTGTCGAACAAAGAGTGCAGGATTTGATGGAAACCGTAGGGTTGAGCCGCCGATTTGTAAAGCGTTATCCGCACGAATTTTCTGGCGGTCAGCGCCAGCGCATTGGAATCGCGCGGGCTTTGGCGGTTGACCCGGAATTTATCATCGCTGACGAGCCGATTTCCGCTTTGGATGTTTCGATTCAAGCGCAGATTATGAACTTGATGGAGAAACTGCAAGCCGAAAAAAATCTGACGTATCTTTTTATCTCGCACGATTTACGAGCCGTTCGCCATTTATCGGATAGAGTTGCCGTAATGTATCTGGGAAAAATCGTTGAGCTTGCCGACGGAAAAGCCGTTTATGCCGACCCGTTGATGCCCTATACAATAGCATTGATTTCCGCCGTTCCTGTTCCTGACCCCGAAATTGAAGCCAAGCGTGAAAGAGTAATTCTTACCGGCGATGTGCCTTCACCGATAAATCCACCGAAAGGCTGTCATTTTAATACTCGCTGCCCGTATGCAATCGCCGAATGTAAACAAATTGAACCGCTTTTAGCCGAAATAAAACCGCGCCACTATGCCGCCTGCATACGAATTTCTCCCGAATTTCCGCATATCGAAGAAAACAAACAAAATAATTTAGGCGTCGTCGGAGCGGGCGTCGCGGAAAAATAAAAATCACAAATATAGGATTTTCTAAAAATAAGAACACGGAATTTAGTCGGCACGGTTGCCTGCAAGATAAACAACGCCGGGCGGTTAAAATATTCGCCAATCCGATTTTGGGAAAATCTTAACTATAATTTCTATGCTCTGTAAGCAAATCATTATTCATAATTTTTACCTCCTTGTCGCCGCTTTAGCTTAGAAAGTCAACATCAAAGTCTCAACAATTAATTTGCATAAACTTGAACCCAAGATTAATACTGACGGGCGGGACCATCACCAATCATTCCCCATTGAATAGCCTTAAATCCGTTCGTGCTTTCGTTTATATAGAAATACGATTGCACTCCATTGACTTGATTTCTCCAAACAGCAACGTCGGTTTTCCCGTCGCCATCGTAATCGCCTTGAACAGGATAATCTGGAGTTAAGACCAAGCCCCATCGTATCTGTCCATAAGCGCCGTCGCTGCTTCTGTGCCAATACCAAATGCCATTGCCATACTCGCTTCGACCACGCCAGACGGCAACGTCGGTTTTCCCGTCGCCATCGTAATCGCCTGGCGTGACAATATCAGCTTGCAAGTAACCGAACTTATCTACTATCAAACCGCCGTCAGAACTGCGCCTGATGTAGAAAGTTAAATCAGCACGAAAAATTTCCGTGTCGCGTCTGTAAACCGCCAAATCAGCTTTGCCGTCGCCGTCGTAATCGCCGCTAACCGGCGTATCAAAGAAAGTGCCGCCGCCGAATCGCTCCGCTCGAAAACCATCGCGGCTTTGCAAGATATACCAAACTCCTTCTGTTGGACGGAAAACGGCAACGTCGGCTTTGCCGTCGCCGTCATAGTCTTGTGGAACTACATAGTCGTAACGCGAACCCCAGGGAATTACCTGATAAGTGTTTGAGCTACTGTAAAGAATGTAGAAATAACTTTGCCCTTCTTCTGTAATGTGTCTGCGCCAAACAGCCACGTCCCATTTGCCATCGCCGTCATAATCCTCAGGTACGGCTTTATCTTCTGTCCCCAAAACATTTTCGCCCCACTGATGAGCGATAAAACCATTATTGCTCTGAAGGATATACCACATAAGTTTTCCGTTTTCACCACGCACTACCGCTGGATCAGTTTTGCCGTCGCCGTCAAAATCATATACTGCTTTAGCTATAACCGATTGCCAGGCAATCAAAATTCCGAACGTCAGAAGCAGGATTTTACATGTTTTCTTATTCATAATTTTTTACCTCTTAAAGACCGGATTAATGTCAGGTCTGTAGGTGTTTCAGCATCAAAGGACTTTCGGCTGTCGGCGCAAACGAAGCTAAAATGGTTGCGGGCAAAAAAATCCGTCGCGCTTGAGTTTTGCAAAGCGGAGAAGTTTGTATTTTTAATTTTGGGTTAAGCAGCAAAACTCGTGAGACTGCTCTTTTTGGTATGGAATTACAATACGCTTCAACAGTTTTGGCTGTCAAGACTTTTTTTCAGTACGTGCGGGCTTAAAGTAGCAGATTTTATTCTTGAAAAATCCTAAAGTAAAAAAGGGAGCATAAAGCTCCCAAAATTTTTAAGCGAAAAAATGAAAAGAACCATGTAACCAAATCTAAGTTGTCGCAGCTTTTGCCGCGTCACGTAGGTTTCTGATTTTATCGTGCGTGGCTTGAACCGTATTATACTGATTTTCTACGACTGTGTTTACGTTTGCCGGCAGTTGTCCGTCAAGAGCGGTTTTATAAGTGCTGACGGCAATATCTTCGCCACGTTCACATTCGCTTAGGACGGAAGTTTCGTCTTTGCCGGTGATAGCCGATTTAATATCTATCCAACGGCGGTGAACTGCCGCAGCTAAGCTGCCCGATTGTTCCGGGTCGCCGCCGAGTTCTCTGACCAGCGACTGCAATTCTCCGGTGAATTGTGCCCGTTGCTGCGAACATTCGTAAAAAAGCGATTTTAAATCAGACCTTTCGACACCTGTCGCCGCTTCCTGAAATCCGTTTTGCCCGTCTTTACAGGTTTCAATTAAAGTATTTAATGTTGCAATAACATCTTCGTTAGCCATAAAATTTTAATCCTCCTTGAAAATAGAAAACTTTGTCTGGACGTTGATAATCGAACGCTTTTGACTGGGTTTATAAGGGAAGACAAAATGTATGCCAAAGAAAAATTTCTTTATATTCACCGCTTTTTCTCGGCTAAAAAAAAATTGTGGAACATTGGCAGACAATCGCCTGTATCGAATACATTCAAAATCGAAACGCAAACTTTAATTTGCCAAAACCAGATTATCTTTGCGAACTAAAGTTCGCGTTCCAATGCTTATTCTATTGTGGATGGTATCTGAGTTAATTGATATGAGATAATCGAATTTAGCCGAAATCATACAATGACTAATCAATCCAAAAAAAAATCTGCGCTTGAAACTGTTCATTCGCCCGAAGAATTTTTTCAGGACGATTCATTGACGAGCCAACTGCAAAAATTTAGCGAAATCGTTAGAGACGTTGATGCGGACGATTTCTGGTCTTGTTTGATGCAAACCATCGCTGAAGTAATACGAGCCGGAAGCGTCTCGCTTTTAGTTTTCGATGAAAAAACCGACAAACTGATTGTCGTCGCAGCAACCGGCGAGGGTTGCAACATCTTAAAGTCGGAAGACGAATTGTTGGGCGAAAGTGTACAGCAAAAGATTTTATTGAATGGCGAGCCGCTGATTGTCAAAAACATCGAAGAAAGCGTATATAATGCCGCGTCGCGCGAGCGAAATTATAAATCAAATTCGTTTATCTGTTATCCGATAATAATTGGAAACCGTCGAATCGGTGTTTTCAACATAGCCGACAGAATAGACGGCGGCGTTTACGACAAATCCGATCTGGAATTGCTCGATGCGATTATGCCGCTGCTTGCCGTGATAATAGACCGCGCGGTTTTGAAAAAAAAAGCGAGCGAGTTTGAAAGGCTTTCCTTAGTGGATGACCTCACCGGTTTGCTCAATCGCAGGTATTTGGAACAACGACTTGCGGAAGAAATCGAACGCTCAAACCGATATGGATTTCCGTTGAGTTTTATGATGATTGACGTTGACGACTTTAAATCTTACAACGACAATTTTTCGCATCCCGCGGGCGACAACGCTCTGCAAATCATCGGAAAAAGTTTAAAGCAGACGACGCGCGGCGCCGATGTCGCGGCTCGTTACGGCGGCGATGAATTTTCCGTTTTGCTGCCGCAGACAACTACCGATGAGGCGGAAATTATCGCCCGACGCATCCGCAAAAAAATAGAAGAAACCGAATTTCCGCAACGAAAGATAACGATTAGCGTCGGCATCGCAAGTTACACACAACTGATTTGTACGACGCAAAAAATAATCGCGGCTGCTGACGCGGCGCTATATGAAGCGAAACGAAAAGGAAGAAATAATGTGCAGGTTTATGAAAAATTGAAATAACACCGACAAATTTGTTAAGAATTTTGCGGATTGTTTTCCAGAAGCTGGACGAATTTTTTTGCGGCAATCGAAAGCGTTCGGTCTGTGCGGTAAACAACGCCGACGGGACGAATCCAATCTTTTTCCGCTAATTTAACTACTGCAAGTTGGTTGTTTTTTTCTTCGTCCATTACCGATGAATGCGGCACAATCGCCAATCCGAACCCGACTTCAACCGAACGTTTTATCGTTTCGATATTGTCGAACTCAGCGGCTTTGCGAATGTCAATGCCGTAGGATTTTAAGATTTTATCGGTTGCTTTGCGCGTCGGAATGTCGCGCTCGAACAACACAAAATCGCGTCCTTTCAATTCTTTAACTTTTATTTGCGTTCTTTCGGCAAATTCGTGGTCGGGCGGGCAAATCAAAACTAAACGGTCGCTTGCCATCGGCACAATCGTCAAACCGCGACGCGGCTCGGGAAAAGCAACAACACCGAGTTCGACCGTTCCATTTAAAACATCACGAACGACGCGCGTCGTTCTTGAATATTCCAAATCAATTTTCGCAGAAGGGAATTTCGACATAAATTCCCTGACTTTGGGCGGAAGCTCGTGCAGACCGACGCTATAAACCGTAGCGACTTTGACCGTGCCGCTGATTTTGCCGACCAGTCCGCTCATACTTTCCTGCATCTGTCCGTAGGCATCCAAAACGTTTTTGCTTTCACGATAAAAAACTTCGCCTTCGGGCGTTAACCGCACTTCGCCTCTGCCGCGGACGCGCTCTAAAAGGCGGCGCTTGAATTTTTCTTCGAGCGTTCGAACTTGCTGGCTGACTGCCGATTGAGTTACGAAATTGCGCTCCGCCGCGAGCGAAAAGCTCTGCATATCAACCAAATCGCAAAATACTTTTAACGTTTCAATGTGCATTTTTTCATTTATCATTGAACATTTATCATTTATCAATTTCGTATGGTGATTTACTTAATGATAAATGTTCGATGAAATTATAAGTTTTTCTACACAATATATGCAAGAGAATTCATTTTTTCTAATTAAAAAAACGAAGTATTATAGGAATGTAAGATTTTTGATTGCCGATTTCAGATTTTGAAATTAAAATTACAAATCTAAAATCCAAAATCTAAAATCCAAAATCATTTTGAGGCTAGAAAAATGGCGATACAATTCAGCAGAACGTTTCTGCTTCGCAAGCTGCACCAGATAACCGGCATCGTTCCGCTCGGCATATATTTTCTTGTGCATATGTACACCAACTCGACGGCGATGAGCGGCGAGAAGGTTTTTGAAGAACACGTTACCGATATTCACCACTTGCCTTATTTGTTGTTTGTCGAAATTTTTGGAATTTTTTTGCCGCTCGTTTTTCATTCGGTTTACGGCATTATAATTTCGGCTGAAGCGCGACCGAACGTCGGAAATTACGGTTACGGACGCAATTGGTTTTACGTTTTTCAGCGCGTGACGGGCATTTTTCTTTTTTTCTTTCTGACGTTTCATATTCTCAACTTACGTTTCGGAATGATTCCGGGATTAAATTTAACGCCTGTTGCCGGAAACGCCGATTTAGCTTTTGATATTGTCGCCAGGGAATTTGCCATTCCCTGGGTAATGATTTTGTACATTTTGGGAGTCGCGGCGACGGCGTGGCATTTGGCTTACGGGATTTTTCTGTTTCTCGTTGACTGGGGAATTTTAATCGGCGAAAAGGCGCAGAGATATGCGCTTTACGCAAGCGTCGGATTGGCGATTTTTCTGTCGGTGGTCGGAATTAACGCGGCGGTTGCATTTGTTAAACCCTGCGGTCTACTGCCGAAAGCATTATGCGAACAGGCGGAAAAAAGCAGAGTTGTTGAACCGAAAAAATTCTAAAATAACTGATAACTGATAACTGATAGTAAAGATTCTTTACTATCAGTTATCAGTTATTAACTAAACATTATGGCTTCAAATAAGTTGAAAATTGCGGTTGTCGGCGGAGGACTCGCCGGGCTTGCGGCGACGATGAAGATTGCCGAAGCGGGATTTGATGTCGATTTATTGTCGGTCGTTCCGGTCAAGCGCTCGCATTCGGTTTGCGCGCAAGGCGGAATAAACGGCGCGGTCAACACAAAAGGCGAGGGCGATTCACCTTACAAGCATTTTGACGACACGGTTTACGGCGGTGATTTTTTAGCGAATCAACCGCCTGTGCAAAAAATGTGTGAAATGGCTCCCTCAATTATTTATTTGTTTGACCGAATGGGCGTTCCGTTTTCCCGCACGAAAGAAGGACTTTTGGATTTTCGCAGATTCGGCGGAACTCTTCATCACCGAACGGCGTTTGCAGGCGCGTCAACCGGGCAGCAGCTTCTTTACGCCCTCGATGAACAAGTTCGCCGTTACGAAACAGATGGAAAAGTCAACAAATACGAAGGTTGGGAAATGTTGTCGCTTGTTTTGGACGACCATCAGGTTTGTCGAGGGCTTATTGCGATGAATCTGCAAACGCTCGAACTAAAAGAATTTCCTGCTGACGCTGTAATTATGGCAACTGGCGGTCCCGGACTTATCTTCGGTAAATCTACAAACTCGATGGTTTGCACCGGAAGTGCTGTTTCGGCTTGTTATCAGCAAGGCGCGAAATACGCGAACGGAGAATTTATCCAGGTTCACCCGACTTCAATTCCGGGCGAAGACAAATTGCGTTTAATGTCGGAATCCGCACGCGGCGAAGGTGGGCGCGTTTGGGTGCCGCGCAACACAGACGACAAGCGCAATCCGAAAGACATTCCCGAAACTGAACGCCAATACTTTCTCGAAGAAAAATATCCGGCTTACGGAAATCTCGTCCCGCGCGATATTGCGACGCGCGAGATTTTCCAAGTTTGTATCGAAGGTCACGGCGTCGGCGGCGAAAATCAAGTTTATCTCGATTTAACGCACATTCCGGCGGAAACTCTCGACAGAAAACTCGGTGCGATTCTGGAAATTTATGAAATGTTCGTCGGCGACGACCCACGCCACGTGCCGATGCGAATTTTTCCGGGCGTTCATTATTCGATGGGCGGGCTTTGGGTTGATTTTGACCAAAGAACAAACATTCCCGGACTTTTCGCAGCGGGCGAATGCGATTATTCGATTCATGGCGCAAACCGTCTTGGCGCAAATTCTCTTGTTAGTTGCGTTTACGGCGGTTTTGTCGCCGCGCCGAATGCAATTGATTACGCCAAAAACGTCGAGCGCAAAAATACAGAAACAAACGGTGTTCACGCAGCTGAATTGAAAAAACAGCAAGAGTTAAATCTGCAAATTATTAAAAACGAAGGCACGGAAAATCAATACAAACTCCACGAGGAAATGGGTAAATGGATGACCGATAACGTAACGGTTGTTCGTTACAATGTCCGTTTGAAAGCAACGGACGAAAAACTGCTTGAATTGCAGGACAGATTCAAACGCATTTCGATAAACGACTCAAATCTTTGGGCGACGCAAGCCGTTCCGCACGCCAGACAACTAAAAAATATGCTTGAGCTTGCCCGCGTCATTACGCTCGGCGCATTGCAGAGAGATGAATCGCGCGGCGCTCATTACAAGCCGGATTTTCCAAACCGCGATGATGAAAGATTTTTGAAAACTACAATTGCCGAATGGTCAAGCGAGTCGCCGATTTTATCTTACGAAGCGGTTGACATCGGGTTAATCGAACCGCGCAAGCGCGATTATTCAAAAGGCGGTAAAAAAGAAGAAGGCAAGCAGCCGCAGGAAACTTTGCATTTAGCCGAACAAGCTGCCGCATCCGGTTTGCCGGTTAAAGAAGGCGCAGACCAAATCAGAGAAGGCGGTTATGACCAAAAGCCGGAAAATTTGAGCGGCGCAAAAATCTGGTCGCAGGAAAAAGGCGAATTGATTGACCCTGAAACCGAAGCCGAAACGCGTGTCCAACAAGGAAAAGATATTGATGCCGCCGGAGGCAAACAGACGGACGAACGGTAAATTGAGTATAAAAAATTATGAGCGAAGCAAACGGACACAAAGAAAAACCGAGATTAACCAATCCGCCGAAGACGATTGATTTTCGTATTTCGCGGCGCGAAAAACTCGGCGCAAATCAATATACGGAAACTTTTTCGATTCCTTACCGGAAAAATTTAAATGTTATTTCCGCGCTGATGGAAATTCGCAAAAATCCGGTCACCAAAGAAGGAAAACAAACAACGCCGCCGGTTTGGGATATGAATTGTCTCGAACAGGTTTGCGGCATTTGCACGATGGTAATCAACGGGCGCGTCCGTCAATCGTGTTCCGCGTTGGTTGACAATTTGCTCATTGCTTCGGGCGGAAACACAATTACTTTAGAGCCGATGTCGAAGTTTCCAAACATTCGGGATTTGCAGGTTGACCGCACCAGAATGTTCAATCATCTCAAACAGGTTCAAGCCTGGATTGAATTAGACGGAACGCACGATTTGGGCGCGGGTCCGACGATGACGCAGGAAGTTCAGCAAGAGCGTTATGCATATTCGCGCTGTATGACGTGCGGCTGTTGTCTCGAAGCGTGTCCGCAATACTCGGACGACAATTACATCGGACCGCAGGCAATCGCGCAGGCTCGCTACCAAAATATGCACCCGACGGGAAAAGCCTCGATTGACGAACGCCTAAACGGTTTGATGGGCGACGACGGAATTACAAATTGCGGCAACGCGCAAAACTGCGTGCAAGTTTGCCCAATGTCAATTCCTTTAACCAGAGCTATCTACGAAACAAATCGTGATATTACTTTCAATGCATTGTTTGGCTGGTTGAGAAAGTAACAACTGCTCAAAATTAAATTAAGCGCGACTATGGAGGTTTCTTATGTCGCGCTTTTTTTATATTTGTCAAACCCCGAAGATAAGTTACAATCCTCAAGGATAAAGAACAGGGGATTCGGACAACAACACTGAGAAATTCTTTATGAACCAACGCGAATATTTTGTGATTTGTAAATATGTTTCAGTAAATTTCAAAAACGCTCTTTATTGAGACCTCTTGTAAAGCAAATTATTAGTACTATATTCGGCGCATTATTACTTAAACAAAAATTGGAATAATAATATGAAACTTTTACAAAAACTTGGGGTGCTTTTCTCATCATTCCTGATTTTATCATCCGTAAATTCCGTTTTTCCTCAATCGAAAGAAACTGAAAAGCGTTTGAGCGATACCAGCGGCGGATATAGTTTTGCCGTCCCGCCAGGCTTTGATTCGAAACAAAATGAAGAAGGCTTCGGACTTGTTAATACGGAGAAAACCGTCATAATCGCAGTCAAAAATCATAATTTTAAATCGTTCGAAGAGTTTTCCGCACAATCTAATCTTGGAGAAGACGGGTTTTCTTTAGTTGGCAAAGTACAGGATTTCGATAAAAAAGGAAAAGCATTTCTCGTCGCCAAACAAACTGCGGCAGGCGTTTTGATGGTTGATACATTTGTTCTGTTTTCACCTTACGGCGGCGGAACTTTAATTGTCTCATTTTCAGAGAAAGATGATAATCAAAAGCGGTTCCAGGCGGCTCTGCAAATTGCCAAAAGTGTAACATTTACGAAACCTCAGATATCAGAAGCCGCAAGTCAATGGCAAATCTTATTACGCGGCAAACACTTGATTTATTTATACACAGCGAGCGGCTTCAGCGAACGCACGGACATTTACCTTTGCTCGTCAGGCGCATTCTTTTACCGAAGCGATTCATCGAGTCTGTCAAACAATGGTAGCGGTATAGTGGGGACAAACTCTGACGGAAACTGGAAAATTTCATCGAACGGCGGCGGAAGTTTGATTTTGCAATTTGGCAACGGCACAGTGCGAGAATACAAAATCTCGCGCAGACAAGCAGGTAATGAAATTAGTCTTAATGGCAATCGTTATTTCGTCCAAACTCAAAATGAGTGTCGCTAAGACACGTCCAAGCGACACTCGTCCATAACTGTCAAATAATTATGGATTTTGAGACGGATAGAAAATTAGGACGCTACGAAATTCGCTCCTCTTTAGGAACGGGCGGGATGGGCGAAGTTTATCTTGCGCTCGACAGTCAACTGAATCGAACAATCGCACTTAAAATTCTGCCCGCCGACATTGCTTCAAACGAAGAGCGAATGAGTCGTTTTGTTCAAGAAGCAAAAGCTGCAGCCGCGCTTAATCATCCGCACATCGCGCATATCTACGAAATCGGTGAAGCGGAAGGCGTGAACTTTATTGCAATGGAGTTTGTTGAAGGTGAAACCTTGCGCGAGAAAATCCACAACGAAAAGGCGGAATTAAAACAACTTCTCAAATGGCTCGCGCAGGTTGCCGACGGATTAACCAAAGCTCACGCGGCAGGCATTGTTCATCGGGATTTAAAACCCGATAACATTATGATTTCGCTCGACGGTTATGCAAAGATTCTGGATTTTGGATTGGCAAAACTTGTCGAGCCGCAAAAGATTCAAAGTACGAATGCCGACGAGCTAAACGAAGCGGCGACCGCCATGATGCCGCAACCGCTCTCGACTCCCGGAATGATTATGGGAACAGTTGGCTATATGTCGCCCGAGCAAGCGCAAGGCAAAAAAAAAATTGACCAGCGTTCCGATATTTTCTCCTTCGGCTGCGTTCTTTATGAAGCAGCAACCGGGCGACAACCCTTCGGTGGTGATTCGATTGTGGATACTTTGCATAAAATTATCTATGCGCCCGCGCCTCCGATTCGTGATTTCTACGCCGATCCTCCGAATGATTTGCAGCGCATCGTGCGTCGTTGTTTAGCGAAAGACCCGGAAGAGCGTTACCAGACGATTAAAGATGTGGCGATTGAACTCAAAGAGTTGCGGCGCGAGATGACGAGTGAAGCGGAACTTCATCAATCCGTTTCGCCGCCAACGCAGAACATCTCGAATGCAAGCAGTATAAATGCGCCAACATCTTTTGCTTCGAGCGTAGGGCAAGCGGTAGAAACAAAAGAATCAACTGCGGCGCGTTCGATTTCAAGTGCCGAATACTTGGCAGGTGAAATCAACCGCCGTAAAAAATTGGTCGGCGTGGTCGCTCTCGCGCTTTTGCTGGCAATCGGCGGAATCGGATTTGGACTCTATAAGTTTTGGGGCAAAGCTGATAAGCCTCCGCAGGCGATAAAAATTGAAAGGCTGACCACAAACGGCAAATCTACGACTGCCGCCATCTCGCCTGACGGCAAATATGTCGTGTACAGCATTGATGAAGGCGGGGGGCAAAGCCTCTGGGTGAGGCAAGTAACCGCATCGAGCAACGTGCAGATCATTCCTCCGGCGGAGGATGTTTATTACTGGGGTCTCACATTCACGCCTGACAGCAACTACATCAACTTTGCCAAAGTCCAGTTTGAGAAGAACGTAGGGTGGGGGCTCTACCAGATGCCGGTGCTCGGAGGCACTCAAAAGAAACTGATAACACAGGCGGAGGGTGGGGTAAGTTATTCCCCCGACGGCAAACAGTTTGCTTTTGTGCGCGAAGAATACCCGAGCGCTGAAGAAAGCTCGTTATTAATTGCTAACTCGGACGGCACAGGTGAACGAATACTTGCTTCGCGTAAGAAACCCGAGACATTCCCTTCGCGCGAACGTGCTCCGGCTTGGTCTACTGATGGGAAAACTATCGCTTGCATTGTCGGCGACGAGACAGTGGGCTTCGGTCATCTGGACGTTGTCGAAGTGAATGTCGCGGATGGAGCTATCAAACCCGTCACCACACAAGAGTGGTTGGACATCAGTCAACTAGCTTGGCTACCGGACAAAAGCGGGTTTCTCGTCCTCGGAGTAGAGAAAGCGACTTTCAACTATTCCAACCAGATATGGCGCTTCTCTTACCCGGACGGCGAAGCGCGAAGAATCACCACTGACTTTAACAATTATGCGAGCATGAACCTGACGGCAGATTCGGGCGCTCTTGTTACCGTTCAATCGA
>Ga0136617_10000074_pt1 | contig 65691 bp, 53 predicted proteins | sample AntDrymUQ3222106_2_FD_129672 | JGI IMG/M metagenome (GOLD analysis project Ga0136617, IMG submission 129672) | Polar desert sand microbial communities from Dry Valleys, Antarctica - metaG UQ322 (21.06) | ecosystem: Environmental > Terrestrial > Soil > Desert | place: Antarctica: Dry Valley...
AACACCACCACCAGAAACCCGGTCACCCACCTCCGAAACACCACCACCAGAAACCCGGTCACCCACCTCCGAAACACCACCACCAGAAACCCGGTCACCCACCTCCGGAACACCCAAGCCTGAAGTTGGCAGAGACCCGTCGCTCAGCGGTAGACCGCTCGGGGCGATGCTGCGCTCCGGGCTGGAGCCAGCAGCGCGAGGAATGGCGTCGGAATCTTGGACTGTACCCGGTGTATCACAGGCGAGGCACAACGCCGCCACGGTGACGAGGCAGGCGACAAGGTTCCTTGATGGACAGTTCCTTGGTGGACGTTGCATTGCGCTCCTTCAGCTACCAGTCCTTCCCTATCGCTGCTGATGCCCTTCCTGTTACCTGGAGCGCTCAGGGCGCGAGACACGCAACGCAGGGACCTGACGTTCCGTGGTCCTGGCCGTCGCAGCTCCGGAGCGACAGCCTGATCAACGCGGGTGCTGGCCGCGACGTGCTCGACGTTGATGGCACCGACCGTCGCCGGCCGGTCGTGATCGTCTCGGCCCAGTGGTCTGAGCTGGTGCAGCACCGCAGAAGTTCTTCCGGGGTTCGGTCGGGCGAAGGCACACGTGGAGGTGCTGCGGGGATTCATGATCACGGCATCATCGGAGTCATGGTGACCTGCCAAGATCAGCGTCGTGGCACGGGGAGCCGTGCGGGATGGGGCTCCGCGTTCCCGTTCGTAGATCATGAAGCTGGCAGTAGGATAATCAGACCCCCGATGAACTTCAGCGATGCTGACCTAGCGATCCTTGGTCGCTAGGTCGGCCAAGGATCGCTAGACTCGCGGCCGTGGCACGACTCCGGCCAGGCACCGCGGCCAACCCCGCTCCGCCAACGGTGCAACGCGTCCGGCTGCGGTTCGCCAAACGTGGCCGGCTGCGGTTTCTCTCCCATCGCGACGTGGCGCGTTGCTTCGAGCGCGCTGTGCGCCGGGCCGCGGTGCCGGTGGCCCACTCGCACGGTTTCAGCCCACACCCGCGGCTGTCGTGGATCGGTGCCGCACCGACCTGCTCGGCCAGCGAGGCCGAATACGTCGAGATCGGGCTGACCTGCCCGCTCGACCTCGGGGAGCTCGCCCTCGCTCTCGACGCCGCGCTGCCCGACGGGCTCGACATCCTGGCCGCGGCTGTCGGCGAGGGAGCGCCGCTGGCCGAGCGGATCGATGCCAGCCGCTGGAGCATCGAGCTGCCCGGGGTGGATCCGGACGGGGTTCGCGCCGCCGTCGCCGAGCTGTGGGCACGGGAGTCCGTCGTCATCGAGCGGGTCATCCCGGCGGGGCGGCGCCGGATCGACGTGCGGACCGCACTGGTCCGGCTTGAGGTCAACAACAGTGACATAGGCAATATTGACGCCGACAATATTGACGCCGACGACAGTGACGTAGACAACACTGATGCGATAGACACATCCCCGGCATCGGCGAGGATGACTACACAGTCGCCGGTCTGTGCGATACTGACTGTGGTCGTGCGACAGACGACACCCGCCGTTCGACCCGATGACGTGTTGAGTGCGCTCGACGTTGTCGCAGGTCTCAGGCCCCCGGTGCCCCCGAAGGCAACCCGGATGGCCCAGGGCCTGCTCGACGACCGAGGCGACCTCGCCGATCCGCTCGGCTCCGACCGGGTCACCACCCGGGTCTGAACAGACGGGTCGGTTCCCGGCACCGGTACCTCGCTGGCGTCCGGCACAATGTCGAGCACCACCGGTTCCGCCCAGGTCGAACCTCGGGCCGGAGCAGGAGCGAGACCAGAGGATTGCTCGCCGCGTACCGCGCGGAGAGAGAACGCATGTGTCCCTGCGTGGCCGCCTTCTGATCAAGAGGGCGCCCGGGGGCGAAGGAGCTGAATGTCGAATATCGATTCACCCGCCGGCAACACCGGCGGGCCGTCCCCCGTACCCACCCTGGACGACCTGCCCGCGAAGATGCGGGTGCACGCACTGGCCAGGCTGCTCGCGCTGCCCAGCCGCGAGGTGCTCGCCGCCTTGGCCAACCTGGGCATCGAGGTGCGCAGCGCGCAGTCCAGCATCGATCGCAAGACGGCCGAGCAGGTCGTCAGTGCGCTCCTGCCAGGCGCCGCCACGAACTTCGAGCCCCCCGAAACCGAGGCGTCGGGCCTCGCGGCGCCCACAGCCATGACGCGGCAGGAACAGGCCTCCGTTGCGCCCGCTCCGCTGGCACCGCTCTTCGCCCCGCCCACCCCGCTGTTCCAGCCACCGGCACCGCCGGAGCGCACGCGCCGCGCCCCCGCACCCGCTCCCGTCGACGAGGGGTTCGCCGCTCCCACTCGTCCCCAAGCCGACAACGAGACTGTTGACGAGGACGACACGTCCGATGAGTCCGACATCTCCGATGACCAGGACGACGCTGACGGTGACGGCGGGTCTCGCCGGCGTCGCCGCCGTGGACGCCGTGGTCGGGGCCGCGGGCGCGGTGCTGACGGGCAGGACGACGACAACGGCGACGACCTCGCCGCCCCGGAGGGCACCAAGGCAACGGAAAGCATGGACGACACCTCCGCCGAGACGGCCGACGAGGACGACTCCGGCGGCGAAACCGAGGCAGGGGACGAGGAAGACGAGGCGGGCGGCTCCCGGCGCCGTCGTCGGCGGCGGCGCCGTCGCGGCTCGGGTGAGGACGCATCCGAGAACGACACCGAGAAGGACATCGTCGACCCGCCGAACACGGTCGTGCGGGTTCGCCAGCCCCGCGAGAGCCGTTCGGAGGACACCGAGGGCGACGGCGTGCAGAGCGTCCGCGGCTCCACCCGGCTGGAGGCCAAACGGCAGCGCCGCCGCGACGGCCGCGACGCCGGTCGGCGCCGCGTGCCGATCCTGTCCGAGGCCGAGTTCCTGGCTCGACGCGAGTCGGTCGATCGCACGATGGTCGTCCGGGAGCGCGGCGACCGCACGGAGATCGGCGTGCTCGAGGACGACATCCTCGTCGAGCACTTCGTCACCGATCGCGAGGGTGCCGGCGGCGACGCCGGCAAGGCCGGGAGGACTGAAAAGTCCACGGTCGGCAACATCTACCTCGGCCGCGTGCAGAACGTCCTGCCCAGCATGGAGGCCGCCTTCGTCGATATCGGCCGTGGCCGCAACGCGGTGCTCTACGCCGGTGAGGTCGACTGGGACGCTGCCGGGCTCGGCGGCAAGGCGCGCCGCATCGAGCAGGCGCTGTCCAGCGGCGACAGCGTGCTCGTGCAGGTCAGCAAGGACCCGATCGGCCACAAGGGAGCCCGGCTGACCACCCAGATCAGCCTGGCCGGCCGGTTCCTGGTGTACGTGCCCTCGGGTGGGGCCGCCGGGATCAGCCGCAAGCTGCCCGACATCGAGCGCCGCCGGCTCAAGGACATGCTCAAGGAGATCATCCCCAGCGAAGCTGGGGTGATCATCCGCACGGCCTCGGAGGGCGTGAGCCATCAGGCGCTGGAGCGCGACGTCCGCAGGTTGCAGGCGCAGTGGGAGGTCGTCAGGACTAAGTCTGAGCTGACCGGGCCGCACAAGCTCAAGGCGCCCACGTTGCTCTATGAAGAGCCCGACATGCTCATCAAAGTCGTCCGGGACCAGTTCAACGAGGACTTCTCCCGGCTCGTCGTCTCTGGCGACGATGCCTGGGACACCCTGTCGAACTACGTGGGTCACGTCGCCCCGGAGCTCGCCGACCGGATGCACCGCCACGTCGGCACTGGTCTCTCCTCGGACGTCTTCACCGAGTACCGGATCGACGAGCAGCTACTCAAGGCACTGGATCGCAAGGTCTGGTTGCCCTCGGGCGGCACCCTGGTGATCGACCGGACCGAGGCGATGACCGTCGTCGATGTCAACACCGGCAAGTTCACCGGGTCTGGCGGCAACCTCGAGGAGACCGTCACCCGCAACAACCTGGAGGCGGCCGAGGAGGTCGTGCACCAGCTCCGGCTCCGCGACATCGGCGGCATCATCGTGATCGACTTCATCGACATGGTGCTCGAAGCCAACCGCGATCTGGTGCTGCGCAGGCTCACCGAGTGCCTGGCCCGCGACCGCACCCGCCACCAGGTGGCCGAGGTCACCTCGCTGGGCCTGGTGCAGATGACCCGCAAGCGGGTCGGCGGCGGGTTGCTCGAGCACTTCTCCGCCCCGTGCGAGCACTGCCGCGGGCGGGGTCTGATCGTGACGGCCGAGCCGGTGCAGGATCGGGTCGACCCCGGTCGCGGACCCGACCGGGAAGGTCCCGGCCGACGCTCCCGCGGTGGTCGCGGCCGGCGCGGGGACAACGAGTTCGACCGTGACTCGGAACAGCCCACCGCTTCGCCGGAGCCAGCCGCCGCACAGCTCGTCGCCACACCAGTCGCACCCGCGGCGGTCGTACCCACACCGCCCGCAGCCGGCGCGGCCACACCAATCGTGCCCGACGTCACCGCGGTATCGGTGGACACCGGTGCGCCCTCGCCGGCGCCGGTCGAGACTGGACCCGCTGTGCCGGCTGCATCCGGCGCCGGGATCGACGTGGGTAGGTCCGCCGGACGCCGGCAGTGCGTCCCTGCCGTCGCGCCGGTCGAGACGGTCGACGACGTCGTCGTCGTCGAGCGGACGGTCGCGGCTCAGGCCGACGCCACCCGGGCCGAGATCAACCAGGCTGAGGCCAATCGGCCCGCCGCACGACAGGCCGGTCCGACACCCGATCGGCCCGACGTACGACAGGCCGGTCCGACACCCGATCAGCCCGACGCGGAGCTCGCACCCACCGGCTTCGGGCACGTGCCCCCGGGTGCTCAGAATGGGCACATGGTGCCCGCCCCCGCTCGGCGGCAACGCCGTGGCCGGGCCACCCGCACGGCCGGCGCACCGGCGGCAGCCGACAGCGGGTCGCCAGCGGTCACCGTAGTCACCGTGCCCACGGCGCGTGACGGCTCGGAGCCGGCCGTGGCTCCCGAGGCTGTGGCCACCCTGCCCCCGGTCGTATCACCGCAACCGGAGCCGACCGCGATCAGCCGGCCCCGGCGGGCCCGTCGGGCGGCGTCCCGACCGGCCGGTCCACCGGTGGCCACCGACGAGCACGGAGTTGAGCAGGGAGCCGGAGGCGACCCGGTTTGACCTTCTCAGAACCCGTTCCGTACCCTGGCGAACTGGCGCCGGGCCCGAAGATGATGCGAGCTCCGGCACGCGCGGAATCCGCGCATCCGTCCCCCGATTTCAGGAGTCGTGCGTCAACGATGTACGCAATCGTCAAGACCGGCGGCAAGCAGTACAAGGTGGCCGTCGATGACGTGCTCACCGTCGAGAAGATCAACGGTGAGCCCGGCGCTGAGATCAGCTTGGCGGCCGTGCTCCTGGTGGACGGCGACGAGCTGACCACCGATGCCGACGCCCTGGCTGGCGCGTCGGTGACCGCCACGGTGGTCGAGCACACCAAGGGCCCGAAGATCCGCATTCACAAGTTCAAGAACAAGACCGGTTACCACAAGCGCCAGGGGCATCGTCAGCCGCTGACGAAGGTCCAGGTCACCGGCATCGCGAAGTAGAGGGAGACTCGGGCCATGGCACACAAGAAGGGTGCGTCCAGCTCCCGCAACGGGCGCGACTCCAACGCCCAGCGACCCGGAGTGAAGCGCTTCGGCGGCCAGGTCGTCAGCGCCGGTGAGATCCTCATCCGCCAGCGCGGCACCAAGTTCCACCCCGGCAACGGGGTCGGCCGCGGTGGTGACGACACGCTGTTCGCGCTGGTCGAAGGCGCGGTCGAGTTCGGGTACACGAAGGGCCGCAAGGTCGTCAACGTGGTGCCGGCGCAGGTCTGAGGCCTTTTTGCAGGGCCGAAGCATTCAGTGCTGAGGCCTACCTCACGGGACCGAAGAATTCAGCATTGAGACCTGCTCGCGAGGCTGGAGTATTCAGTGCTGAGGCTGCTCGCCGGGCCGGAGCATCAGCGCCGGGGGCCGCAAAGAATTTTCCGACGGCGGGCCGCTCTCTGGGTGGCCCGCCGTTCCGGGTGGTGGAGAGGTAGCGATGTCGAAGTTCGTGGACCGCGTGGTGCTGCACACCACCGCGGGAGCGGGCGGCAACGGCTGCGCCTCGGTGCACCGGGAGAAGTTCAAACCCCTCGGCGGGCCGGACGGCGGCAACGGCGGGCGTGGCGGCTCGATCGTGCTCGTCGTCGACCCGGGGGTGCACACCCTGCTCGACTTCCACCACCGCCCGCATGCGATGGCGCGCAACGGCAAGCAGGGCCAGGGCGGGTTCCGGGCCGGTGCCAACGCCGAGGACCTGGAGCTGCACGTCCCGGACGGCACGGTCGTGCTCGGCCCAGCCGGTGAGATCGTCGTCGACCTGGTCGGTGCCGGCACCCGGTTCGTCGCCGCGGCGGGCGGGCGTGGTGGGCTCGGCAACGCCGCACTCGCCTCGGCCGCACGCCGGGCGCCCGGTTTCGCGTTGCTCGGCGAGCCCGGCGAGAGCTGTGATCTCGTGCTCGAGCTGCGTTCGATCGCCGACGTCGGGCTCGTGGGGTTCCCCTCCGCGGGCAAGTCCTCGCTGGTGGCGGCGCTGTCCGCAGCCCGGCCGAAGATCGCTGACTATCCGTTCACCACGCTGGTCCCGCAGCTGGGGGTGGTCAGCGCCGGTGAGCAGGTCTACACTGTCGCCGACGTTCCGGGGCTCATCCCGGGCGCGTCCGAGGGCCGCGGGCTGGGGCTGGACTTCCTGCGCCACATCGAGCGCTGCTCGGTGCTGGTGCACGTCGTGGACTGCGCCACGTTCGAGCCCGACCGCGACCCGGTGTCCGACGTGCAGGTGTGCGAGGACGAGCTGGCCCGCTACATCCCGGCACTGGGTGGCGAGCTCTCCGACCGTCCGCGGATCATCGCACTCAACAAGATTGACGTCCCGGACGCGCGGGAGCTTGCCGAGATTGTCACCTCGGAGCTGCGCGACCGGTTCGGCTGGCCGGTGTTCTCGATCTCCGCGGCGAGTCGCGACGGTCTGCGCGAGCTGTCGTTCGCGATGGCCGAGCAGGTGCGCGCCCACCGCGCCGCCCAGCCGGTGCCCGAACCCACTCGCGTGGTGCTGCGGCCCACGGCCGTGGACGACTCCGGCTTCACCCTGGAGATCGACACCGAGCTGCCCGGCGGGTTCATCGTGCACGGCTCACGACCCGAGCGGTGGATCCGGCAGACCTCCTTTGACAACGACGAGGCCGTCGGTTACCTCGCCGATCGATTGGCTCGCCTCGGCGTCGAGGAGGCCCTGGCCGATGCGGGTGCTCAGCCGGGCGCGCCGGTGACCATCGGGGACGTCACTTTCGACTGGGAACCCAGCACACCCGCCGGTGTGGCGGTGCTGATGTCGGGCCGGGGCACCGACCGGCGCCTGGACCGAAGCTCCCGGGTGGCCGCTGACGAGCGCAAGGCAGCCCGGATCAACCGCCGCCACCACCACACCGACGAAGAGCTCGCCGCCAACCACACCAAGCCCACCCTATGAGCTCTCTGACGGGGCGAACGGCACTTTCGCACGCACCTAACGGTCGAGAGTGCCGTTCGTCCCACAGCGTTGCGGGTAACCGGCGGGTGGAGAAGCCGTGACCGTGGGCGACTTGTCCACAGAATGTGTACGTCGACAGCTCGCCGCGGCGCGCCGGGTCGTCGTCAAGGTCGGATCGTCCTCGTTGACCAGCCTCGGCGGCGGGCTGGACCTCCTGCGTCTCGACGCGCTGGTGGACGCGCTCGCCGGTCGTCGGGGCGCCGGGAGCCAGGTCGTGCTCGTGTCGTCCGGGGCGATCGCGGCGGGGCTCGCGCCACTGGGGCTGACGCGCCGGCCCCGGGACCTCGCCACCCAGCAGGCGGCCGCCAGCGTCGGTCAGCTGCTGCTCGCGCACGCTTATGAGGCCTCGTTCTCCCGGCACGGCCAGATCGTCGGGCAGGTGCTGCTCACCGCCGACGACATGATCCGGCGCGCGCACTACCGCAACGCGCAGCACACCCTGGAGCGGCTCCTCGGGCTCGACGTGCTCCCGGTGGTCAACGAGAATGACACGGTGGCCACCGACGAGATCCGGGTCGGCGACAACGACCGGCTCGCCGCGCTGGTGGCGCACCTCATCGGGGCCGACGCCCTGGTACTGCTCTCCGACGTCGACGGGCTCTACGACGGCGACCCGCGACGGCCCGAGTCCCGGTTGCTCGCCGAGGTCGGCTCGCCAGCCGACCTGGAAGCGGTCACCGTCGCGCGGCCAGGGGCGACCAGTCTGGGCCGCGGTGGGATGGCCACCAAGATCACCGCGGCGGCGATGGCGTCGGCGTCGGGCATCCCCGTGCTGCTCGCGGCCGCCGAGGACGCCGCCGGTGCTCTGGATGTGATCGAGGACGGGCCGAAGGTCGGCACCGCGTTCCGACCGTCGGGGCGGCGGATGTCGGCGCGCCGGTTCTGGCTGCGCCACGCCGCTGACGTGCGCGGCCGGCTCGATCTGGACGCCGGCGCGGTCGCTGCGATCATCGACCGCCGGCGCTCGCTGCTAGCCGCGGGCATTCACGGGATCTCCGGGGACTTCCTGGCCGGTGACGTGGTGGACCTCCTCGGCCCGTACGGGTTGGTGGTCGCGCGCGGTGTCGTCGGGTTCGACGCGGCCGAGCTGCCCGCCCTGATCGGCCGCCGCTCCAGCGAGGTGCCTCTCGAGCAGCGCCGCGAGGTGGTGCACGCCGACGACCTGGTGCCGATGCGACCACCCTGAGCACCGCCACTCCTGATCACGTCTATCACGGGCTCGCGCCGCCCCCGATCCCCTTCGATCACGGGCTCGCGTCGCCCCCGATCCCTGTTGATCACCGACAGCCACCACTCGCGACCGCGCCAATCACCGGCAGCCGCCACTGACTGCGTTGGTCAAGGGCAGAAGGTCGTAGGTCGATCTTCACGAGCAACCTTCTCCCCTGGATCAGCGGGCGATTGTCAGGTACGGGTTGTCGGGCCGGGCAGGCGAGGCAAGACTTGGGCCGGTGGGAGCAGCCGAGCGGGCCAGGAAACGTCTGGTCGATGCGCTGTGCGCCTCGGGATCAGTGCACAGTCCGGCTGTGGAGGAGGCGTTCCGCGCCGTCCCAAGGCACCTGTTCCTGCCCGGCCGGCCGGTGCGTGCGGCCTACGCGGACGAGGCCGTGGCCGTCCAGCACGTCGACGGCGTCGCAACCAGCTCGGCCTCGCAGCCGTCCATGATGGCGATCATGCTCGAACAGCTCGACCTGAGAACCGGGCACCGGGTGCTGGAGGTCGGGGCGGGCACGGGATACAACGCTGCATTGATGGCGCACCTTGTCGGTGCCAGTGGTTCGGTGACCGCGGTGGACATCGACGCCGAGCTCGTGGCCCGAGCGGCGGACAACCTGGCCGCGGCCGGGCTGTCCGGCATCGACCTGCACTGTGCAGACGGGGCGCTCGGCCACCCGCAGCGCGCACCCTACGACCGGCTCATCCTCACGGTCGGCAGCACGGACGTCCGCCCGGAATGGGTCACACAGCTCGCACCGGGGGGACGGTTGCTCCTTCCGTTGAGCGTGCGCGGCAGCCAGCTGTCGGTTGCGCTGGACCTGAGTACGGGCGGCGCACTGCGGAGCCACTCGGTGTGCAGCTGTGCGTTCATCCGACTGCGCGGAGTGGGAGCGGGTGCGGACCTGACGATCAGGCTGGCGACCGCGGGCCTCGTCCTGCAACCCGTCGGGGACGCTCCCGTCGACCCCACCGCGATCGACGCGGCGCTGGCCGACCGCGGGCCGATGGTCCCGACTGCCGTATCGCTGAGCCCGGCCGACCTGTGGGACGGGTTCGGGCTGTACCTCGCACTCACTCAACCGGGCACCTGCCGGCTGCTGACCTCCGGCCCGGACGCCGAGCGCGCGCCGGAGCTGATCCCGATCGGCACCCGGCACGGGACAGTCGCGCTGGCCGGCAAGTGCGGGCTGGCGGCCGTGGTCATCGACCGGAACGGCGCAGCTGCGGACGCCCACCCGCACGTCGGTGTCCGTGCATTCGGCCCTGGCGGCCCCGCCCTCGTCGAACGATTAATCACCGCATTGGACCGCTGGGTGGCGGCCGAGCGGCCAAACGCCGCGGGTCTGCGCCTGCTCATCGTGCCTCGATCTGCCGCCGCAGAGGACGGACAGGCCAGAGCGACCGGACCGACCACGGTCTTCACCGAGCACTGCCGGATCGTCGCCGACTGGGAGCATCTGGGCCAGGACCCACCGGCTCCTGGTTTCACCCCGCCAACGCCAGCGCGAACGGCAACACCGCAGGCGCCCCAGCCCGGCGCAGCAGTCGGGCCGCCACCGTCATCGTCCAGCCACTGTCGATCAGGTCGTCGACCAGCAGCACCGGGCCGCTGAGTGCTCCGAGATCGGGCAGTGACGCGGCGTCGAATCTCTCCCACACCGCTGCCAGCCGCTGCGCGGAGTTGGCGTGCTCGCCGGGACGCGGACCTGTCGACGCCAGGCTGCCGAGCAGGGGCAGCCTGCCGATCTCGGCGATCCGTCGGGCCAGGTGCTGGAGCTGGTGCGGTCGGGTGCGCGAACCGATGCCGATGACCGCGACCGGGCGCTGCGCCCAGCCCCATCCGGCCAGGACCCGCACGCAGGCATCCAGCACGTCCTTCGGGACCGGGGCGTCCGCCGCGACCGCAGGCTGCCCTGTGGAATCGCTCGGGCCCGCAAGCGGCTCTTGGGCCGAGATCAGCTCCCGCAGCCGCATGCCCCAACCGATGTCGGAGAGCCTGCCGATCACCCGGCCCTCCTCGGCCAGCTCACCGGTGGTGATTCGCCCCGACACCGGGATGCCCAACCCGGACATCCCGCTGGGCCACTGCTTGCGTGGCGGTACTGCGACCCCGGGCCGGGACAGCCGCTCGCTCGCGTACGCAATCGAGGCAGCGTCCACGTCGGGTGTCCACGCTGCGCCCGCGCAGTTGTCACAGCGCCCACACGGCTGCGCACCGGCGTCGTCAAGCTGACCGCGCAGGTACACCAGCCGGCACCCGGGGGTGTCGAGATAGTCGAGCATCGCCTGTTGCTCGGCCCGGCGGGCCTGCGCGATGCGCCGGTGCCGCTCGCCGTCGTAGACCCAGGATTCGCCGGTACGGACCCAACCACCCCTGACCCGGCGGGCCGCGCCGTCGCTGTCGAGCACCTTCAGCAGCATCTCCAGGCGCGTGCGTGACAGGTCCACGCGGGTCTCGATGGCAGCCGTGGACAGCGGCGGGGCACCGAGATCGGGCAGGACGTCGAGGGTGTGGCGCACGATGGGCTCGGGTGGGAAGGCCAGTGAAGCGAAGTAGGCCCAGATGTCGCGATCCTCCCGGCCGGGGAGCAGCACGACCTCGGCCCGCTCCACGGCGCGCCCGGCCCGGCCGATCTGCTGGTAGTAGGCCACCGGCGACGCCGGCGCCCCCAGGTGCACGACAAAACCCAGGTCGGGTTTGTCGAACCCCATTCCCAGGGCGCTGGTGGCGACCAGCGCTTTGACGCGGTTGGCGAGCAAGTCGGCTTCGGCGGTCAGGCGGGCGTCCGGCTCGGTCCGGCCCGTGTAGGAAGCCACGGGGTGGCCACGCGCACGCAGGAAGTCCGCGACCTCCTCGGCCGCCGCGACCGTGAGCGTGTAGATGATGCCGGCTCCGGGCAGCTCCTCGAGGCGGGCGGCCAGCCAACCCAGCCGCTGCGCGGGTGTGGGGAGCGCCACCACCGACAGCCGAAGGCTCTCGCGGTCGAGTGAGCCGCGCAGCACGAGCGTCTCCCCCGCATCGTGCCCGCCCATGTCCTCGCGGCCCAGCCCGAGCTGCTCGGTGACGTCGGTGACCACCCGGTCGTTGGCCGTGGCCGTGGTGGCCAACACCGGGATGCCGGGTGGCAGCTCGGCGATCAGGGTGCGCAGCCGCCGGTAGTCGGGCCGGAAGTCGTGGCCCCAGTCCGACACGCAGTGGGCTTCGTCGACCACCAGCATGCCGGCGCTCGCGGTGAGCCGGGGTAGCACGCGGTCACGAAAATCGGGGTTGTTCAGCCGCTCGGGGCTGACCAGCAGTACGTCCACCTCGCCGGCCTCGACCGCGGCGTAGGTGCGCTCCCAGTCGGCGGTGTTGGCGGAGTTGACCGTGGCCGCGCGGATGCCGGCGCGCTCAGCAGCTTCGATCTGGTTGCGCATCAATGCCAGCAGCGGCGACACGATCACCGTGGCCCCCGCCCCCGCCGCCCGCAGCAGGGCCGTGGCCACGAAGTACACCGCCGACTTGCCCCAGCCGGTGCGCTGCACAACCAGAGCGCGGCGGCGGTGCGCGACGAGCGCGTGGATGGCCGTCCACTGGTCCTCGCGTAGCCGCGCCGCTGGCCCGGCCAGACGGGCCAGCACCTCCTCGGCCTGCGCGCGCAGCGCTGTGTCCTGCTGGACCGTTCGCTGCCGGATCCCGTCCATCTCGATCGTCACCCTGCCATGGTGGACCCTCCCACCGACATTTTGCGGCGGGGGCGTCCGGCGCTGTGCATGGGTGGCGGAAGCGATGGCGGAGCGGCCTCATCGCCATCGAGCAGGCCGATCGGCGGATCGTGCGGCTGCTCGAGCTGGCTGAGGAGATCCATGTCCCGGGTGCCGTCGTTGCGCAGGTGTGGCGGAACCCGGCTCGCCAGGTACGCCTGGTCCGGATACTGGCTGCCGAGTCCGTGACGCTCGTCCCGCTCGACGGCGTGGAGGCCAGGGCGGTCGGGCAGCTCTGCGGCGCGACCGGAACTGCCGACGTCACGGACGCATCGGTCGCGCTGGTCGGCCGTCGGACCGGTGGCGTCGTCGTCACCAGCGACCCGGACGAGCTGCATCGCCTCGATCCCGAGCTCGATCTTGTGGTCTGCCGAGCCCCTCGGCGAGCCGCTGCTGCTCGACGAGATGTTCGCCCCCGCCCTCGCCGAACGGCTCCGGGCCGACGGCTTCGACGTCGTCGCCCGTCGCGGGGCACCCCGTGCTGGCATCCAGTTCCGACGTGGAGGTGACGTCCTGGTCGGCGCGGGACGGACGTCGGGTCGTCACCGAGAACGTTCGGGATTTCGCACCACTGGCGAGCGGCGATGACCGCCCGTCCGGGTGCTGTTCACCAGCTCCCGACGGTTCCCCCGCGCGCGTCGCAACCCCGTCCCACTACTCGGGGCGTTACGAGCGTGGCTGCGTGATCCGGCCGCGCAGAAGGCGCCGCTGGGCTGACTCCGTCGAGCCGACTGCACCAGCATCGAGCATTACGCTGCGGCGGATGCAGCGCAAGATCGGTGTGATGGGCGGAACCTTCGATCCGATCCACCACGGGCACCTGGTGGCGGCCAGCGAGGTCGCCGACCGGTTCACCCTCGACGAGGTCATCTTCGTCCCAACCGGGCAACCCTGGCAGAAGACCACCGTCGCCGTGAGCCAGGCCGAGGACCGCTACCTGATGACAGTCGTCGCCACCGCGTCCAACCCGCGCTTCTCGGTCAGCCGCGTCGACATCGACCGCATCGGGCCAACCTACACCGTCGACACGCTGAGTGACCTACACACGGCGCTGCCCGACGCTTCGCTGTTCTTCATCACCGGCGCCGACGCGCTCGCCCAGATCCTGTCGTGGCGCAACGTCGACGAGGTGTTCCGCTACGCGCACTTCGTCGGGGTCACCCGGCCAGGATACGAACTTGAAGACGATCACCTGCCCGACGGCTCAGTCACCCTGGTCGAGGTGCCGGCGATGGCGATTTCGTCCACCGACTGTCGACGTCGGGTCGCGGATGGTCGGCCGGTCTGGTACCTCGTGCCCGATGGGGTGGTGCAGTACATCTCCAAGCGGCGCTTGTACCGCGACGCGCGCCACTGAGCGCCGGAAACAAGTCCGGGACCCGATGCCGGTACAACATCGGTACAACTCGCGCTCACTCGGGTGCCTGAGCCGCAGCCGGGCCGGACGCACCAAGCGCCGCATCGACAATTGTCCGCGTCCGACCCAGTGCAAGCCCAACCCGCACCTCATGCGCCTCGCCATCAACGGTCTGCACACCGAGCCCTCGATGCATCATCGGTGACTCCACCACGGACACCACAGCCGCACACGCCGCCGGTGCCGCAGCCATCGTATTCGCCAACGACGCTCACAAGCACGACCAGCTCGCGAAGGCCGACCCCGAGGCGATCATCAACGAGATCACCCACGCACTCGACTGAGCGCGCTCGCAGCTTGCGTGTTCAGAATTTCTTTTCTTGGTTTAATAGAAGCTCGATGCCAATGCCGCCAAGCGCACGAGTTTCGAGCATGACCGTCGAACAGCTTGAGAAGCTCATAGCTGGTGCTGTCTCCTTGGTGAAGGCTGGGAAAGCTGACGATCTCCAACCTCCAGATGCTGAGATCGATCTCGAATCTACCGCGCTAGACGCAGCCGGCCGCGTCCTGCGCGGCGCCGAAGCAATGAGGCGACTCATCGAGGATGCAGATGAACCGTGGAAGCGACAGATACTCTGGGTCGACAATCGACCCGACAATAACATCTACGAACGACGCACTTTTGAGTCGTTCGGTGTAGAGTTCACGCTCGCCTTGTCCACCGACGAGGCACTCCGAATTCTCGACGGCCGCAAGTTCGCGGCCATAATCTCGGACATGGGGCGGCGCGAGGGCCGGCGGGAAGGACTAAAACTTCTCGACGCAGTGCGCTCAAAAGATAAATCGACACCATTCTACATCTATGCTGGGCCCTGGTCCCAAGCGCCAGAGCATCAGAGAGAGGCTACAGAACGCGGAGCGCAGGGCGCGACTAACGCGGCTAATGAGCTTATCGATATGGTGACCACATCGCTTCGGTTGAATGATTAACTAACTTGGACAGGGCGCCCTCGCCGGGCGGGCAGATCTCCGGGATGGCGGGGTGCGTCATCCCGTCGGCCTCCCTGAGGGCTACCACACGACGACACGAACCGGCACGCCGACCAGCGCCGACCGTCCCATGTGACACCTGCTCCGAGCCCGGACGCGCGTTCGGACGAAGAGGTCACGGGTGCAGCCGCTCGTATCGGCTGCACGTTCGCTCGGCTGCACCCTCCGCCTCCGGTCCGGGCGCAACCGGCGACCACCAGGTACAAGCCGGATACAAACCGCATCGCTCGACGACGGCCAACGTCACCTACCGTTGAGGCAGGTCAGCAACTTAGAGCCTCTCGGGGCTCGCCGTGGGTCGCGAAGATTCAGGGTGAATCTTCGCGTCAGGGGTGGGTTCTTACCCACCGACCCAGGCCGACGTTCTCCCAGCGTCGCTACATCTCCGAGCGGCGCTTATAACAGCGTGGGTCGGGCCGAGAGGGATCGCACGCGGCATCGGGGCGACGCCGACCGGCGGGCCCACACCACAGCCGGACTAAGGTTCGCCGAAGAGACGCGGCGGCGATGCCGCCCACGGAAGGCGACAACGGCGCCGATCTGAGTAACCGGTGCCGTCGAAGGGAGAGCGGTGATCCGGCTCGACGACATGCGGTACCGGCGATGACCGCCACCGAGCACGCCCTCGACTTGGCCCGGGTGGCCGTTGCGGCTGCCGCGGACAAGAAGGCGCACGACATCGTCGTGCTTGACGTCTCCGACCAGCTCGTGATCACCGACTGCTTCGTGATCGCGTCGGCGCTCAACGAACGCCAGGGGCAGGCCATCGTCGAGGCCGTCGAGGAGAAGCTGCGCGAGCACGGCGTCAAACCCACCCGGCGGGAGGGCACGAAGGAAGGCGGCTGGGTCCTGCTGGACTACGTCGACGTCGTGGTGCACGTCCAGCACACCGAGGCACGTGGCTTCTACGGCCTGGACCGGCTGTGGAAGGACTGCCCGACCGTCGCCTTTGCGGAGGCCCAGGTGCCGCCCGGCGGCTCAGGTGTCGATGCGGACGACTCCGGGTGAGCCTGCGCCGCCTGGTCCTGCTCCGCCACGGTCAGACCGACTACAACGTAGCCGGCCGGATGCAGGGCCACCTCGACTCGGAGCTCACCGAGCACGGGCTCGCGCAGGTCATTCGGGCCGCACCTGCAGTGGCCCGGCTGGCACCGGAGCGGCTGATCAGCTCGGACCTGCATCGGGCCGCCGACACCGCCGACGTCATCGGGACGGCGTGCTCGCTGCCGGTCAAGGTCGACGTCCGGTTGCGCGAGACGCATCTGGGACACTGGCAGGGTCGTTCGGTGGCGGATATCGAGTCGGGGTGGCCCGGTGCGATCGCGACCTGGCGCTCCGACCCGGCGTGGGCCCCACCCGGCGGTGAGTCGCGGATCGAGGTGGTGGCGCGATCCCGCCCTGTGGTGGACGAGCTGGACGCCGAGTTCGAGTCGAGCGCGCGGGTCACAGCGATGCTGGTGGCGCACGGGGGTCTGATCGCCGGACTGGTCAGTGGCCTGCTGGGGTTGCCGACGGCGGTGTGGCCGTCGATCGGCGGGATCGGCAACGCCCGCTGGGCGGTGCTCGCCCGCCGCGACGGTCACCCACGCTGGCGCCTCACCGGGTACAACGTCGGCGTGGAGGCATGAGCCAGGACGGCCCGGTACTCCTCGTCCTCGCCGACTCGCTCGCCTTTCACGGTCCGGAGCGTGCCGAGCCCGCCGACGACCCGCGGCTGTGGCCCAACATCGCGGCCGATGCGCTCAGCGGTCGCGCCGAGCTCGTTGCCGGAACCGGGTGGACGGCCCGGCACGCCTGGCATGCGTTGACCCACGATCCGCGGGTGTGGGCACTGATGCCCCGGATCGACGCGCTGGTGCTCGGCGTCGGCGGGATGGACACGCTGCCCTCGCCGCTACCGACGGCGCTGCGCGAACTCATCCCGGTCCTGCGGCCAGCCGCGTTGCGGCGGGCGGTGCGGGTCGGATACCGACGCGCGCAGCCGGGGTTGGCCCGAACGTTCGCGCGGGTGTTGCCCGGTGGCGGCCCGGTGGCACTGCCGCCGCGGTTGACCGTGGGCTACCTGGAGCAGTGCCGGCAGGCCGTGCGGGTGCTCCGCCCGGAGGTGCCGGTGGTCGCGGTGCTGCCCCCGGTGCATCGCGCCGCCGACTACGGAGCCGTACATTCCGGCCGGCCGGCAGCCGAAACGGCCACCCGCCGGTGGGCGGCAACCTCCGGCGTCGCGCTACTGGACCTGCGGGCGCTGGTCGGCCGGCATGTCCTGGCTAGTCAAGGCAATCCGGACGGCATGCATTGGGGCTGGGCGGCGCATGCGGCGGTCGGCGACGCGCTGGCAGAGCTCCTCCGACCGGCCCTGGCCGTCCACCGGCCATGATCGGCGAGAGCGATCGTGCCAGGTCCGCCGGACGGCACTGGGCCGAACTGAGGATCTCGCGCGACAGGCACAACCCGCCCCACTGGCATGGCCTACTCTGCCGGGTCGTGCCTGTCGCCGTCGTCACCGACTCGACCGCTTATCTCCCGACCGGCGTCGCCAACGAGCGCCACATCTGGGTCGTGCCGCTGGAGGTGCGGCTGGGTGACCGGGTCGGTCGCGAGGGCGTCGACATCGACGCGGCCACGATCTCGGCGGCGCTGGTCGACCGGAACATCGAGGTGCAGACCTCACGTCCCAATCCCGCCGAGTTCGCCGCTTGCTACCACGCCGCGCTGGCCGGGGGCGCCGATGCTGTCGTGTCGGTGCACCTGTCCCGGAAGCTGTCGGGCACGTGGGAGGCGGCGCGCGTCGCGGCCAAGGAGGTCGGGCCCGACCGGGTGCGGGTGGTGGACTCCCGGGCCGCCGGGATGGGTCTGGGCTACGCGGTGCTGGCCGCCACCGACGCCGCCGACGCGGGCGCGGGCGCCGCCGCCGTGGAGGCGGCCGCTGCCGACGTGGCGGCCCGGTGCCGGGTGTTCTTCTGCGTCGACACGCTCGACCGGCTGCGACGGGGTGGCCGGATCGGGGCGACCGCTGCGCTGGTGGGGACCGCACTCGCGGTGAAGCCGCTGCTGCACGTCATCGGGGGGCGGATCGTGCCGTTGGAGAAGGTCCGTACCACCGCCCGGGCGGCGCAGCGGCTGATCGAACTGGCTGTGCACACCGCCGGTGACGGCCCCGCCGACGTCGCCGTGCACCATCTCGGCGCTCCCGGACGTGCCGATGACCTCGTCGCGCGACTGCACGAACGCCTGCCCGGTGCCCGGCTGCTGGTGTCCGAGGTCGGGGCGGTGATCGGCGCGCACGTCGGGGTGGGACTGCTCGGCGTCGTGGTGGTGCCGGCGCGCTAGCTTGTCCCGGGGATCGTGAGCCCGGTTGGGTCGGCAGGCAGCTGGGGTCGGGGGTTGATCTACAAGACACGGCTCGACCCGTGCGTTGGGATCACCGCCGAATCAATCGGCACGTCGAGTGTGACCGCTGGCCCCTGTCCCAGCCTTCCAGACGGGTCCGACCGGGTAGGGGTCCGCTGTAGATCGTTCGGGCGAGTTGTCCCCAATGCGGTCCGTCTGTCCACAGGTTTCACATCGGCCAGCCTGCAAGTTGTTGCCCGCCTTAACGTCGAGGGGTGGCACTTCGAGTTCCTCCCCCTGGCCCTGAACGGCTGGTCGCCCTGCTCGCGTCCTCCCCGCTGGGACGACCACCGCAGCCGGCCGGGTCAGGGCCGGCTCCTTCGTTCACGGTCGGACGGCCCCCGGCCGGTAAGCGGCCACCCGAGCCGCGTAACGGCCCGCCGACGATTCCGCTGCCGCGAGTAGTGCCGCCAGCCATGCGGGTCCCGGCAAGTGGCCACGTCTCACCGGACGCCCGGCCGATCACCGCGGCGCTTCGGCGCTTGGTGCCCGAGGGCTGGCGTACTGCCCGAATGAATCCGGGCCGACCCGGTGCCACTGCCCTCGCCCTCGTCGCGGCGGGCGCCGCTGTCGTCGCGGCAGTCGGCGTGTGGTCCGAGCGGCCACGAGCAGAACCAGTGAACACCCTGCCGACGGTCGCGGTCGCCGCCGACGCGCCCACCGGTCCTCCCGACGCTACACCGGCACCCCATGGTCCCTTGGTTATCAGTGTGACGGGGAAGGTGCACAGCCCTGGCCTGGTGGAGGTACCCGACGGCGCCCGGGTGGCAGACGTGGTGGCGGCCGCGGGCGGCCCGCTCCCCGGGGCCGATCTCACCGTGGTCAACCTGGCCCGTCAGGTCACCGACGGCGAACAGATCGCCATCGGTGTACCGCCGGCCCCGGACGCCGGTGGTGCACCGTCGCCGAGCGGATTGTCCGGCGGTGGCGCGTCCGGCGGGGGCGCACCGGTCGGCCGGGTCAACCTCAACCGGGCCACCGTCCAGCAGCTCGACGCACTCCCAGGGGTCGGCCCGGTTACCGCGGAGCGCATCATCGAGTGGCGCAACCGCAACGGCCGCTTCGCACGCGTCGATCAGTTGCGCGAGGTCGAGGGCATCGGCGAGCGCAAGTTCGGCCAGCTTCGCGAGCTGGTGACCGTCTGATGCGGACCAGCAGGATCGCCCTCACCGAGGAACATGCCTCGATCAGTCCCGCCGGCCGTGCTCCCGGGGAGGACGACGAACCGCGCCGGCCACCGGATCTGCGCCTGGTCCCAGCCGCACTCACGGCATGGACCACGGTGCTGCTCGGGCTGGGTGGCGGGCCGATCGCGGCCGGGGCGGCCACCGTACTGGCCGCCATCACCGTGCTGGTCGCGCTGCGCGGCAAGCACCGGAGTTGGTCGCCGCTGCTACTCGCTGCCGGCGGATGTGCCGTTGCTGCTGGCCTCGTGGTGACCGCGCATACCATACTCGTCGCCCAGCACCCCCTGCGCACCGCTGCCGACCGGGGAGCGGCCGCAACCCTGCGGGTCGTGCTGCGCGACGATCCGCGCCCGGTGCGCGCCAACGGCGATGGGGCGCAGCCCGGCGCGGTCACCCAGGTCCTCGTGCCGGGAACGCTCCTGAAGGTCGAGGTCGACGACGGCAGGTGGGCGGGGGGCGGCCGCGTGCTCCTACTCGCCCCGGCCGAGGGGTGGTCAGAGCTGTTGCCCGGGCAGGCGGCCACCGCCGAGGGTCTCCTCGCGTCAGCCGGCCGAAGCGATCTCACCGTCGCAGTGCTGCGGGTGCGCGGCCCGCCACGCGAGGTGAGCCCGCCACCGTGGTGGCAGACCGGGGCGGGCTCGCTGCGCGAGGGCCTACGGGATGCTGCCGCGGTGCTGCCGGACGCCCAAGCCGGTCTGCTTCCCGGGCTGGCTGTCGGCGACACGAGGGCTATGACCGCCGAGGTCGAACGCGACTTCCAGGACGCCGGACTCAGCCATCTCACCGCAGTCTCCGGGGCGAATCTGGCAATCCTGAGCGGCGCGGTGTTGGGCCTGCTGCGGCTGCTCCGCACCGACCCGCGCCTGGCCGCAGCCCTGAGCGCGGCCGCGATACTCGGGTTCGTGGTGCTGGCACGTCCCTCACCGAGCGTGCTGCGCGCCGCGGTGATGGGCGGGGTGGTGCTGCTGGCACTGGCCCTGGGACGAGGTCGCTCGGCGGTCCCGGCGCTGGCAGCGGCGGTACTTGTCCTGTTGCTGGCCGACCCGGCGCTGGGGGTGGATCCGGGGTTCGCGTTGTCGGTGCTGGCCACAGCTGCCATCGTGCTCGTCACACCCGGCTGGGCCGCGGCACTGCGCCGTCGGGGCGTGCCGGCGGGGGTTGCCGAGGCCGTGGCGGTTCCCGCCGCGGCGTATCTCGCCACCGCGCCGCTGGTGGCCGGACTGAGCGGGCAGGTGGGCCCGATTGCCGTGCTCGCAAACCTGCTCGCGGTGCCGGCTGTGGCGCCGGCCACGATACTCGGGGTCGTGGCGGCGGTCGTCTCTCCGATCGCCGCCCCGATCGCCGAGGTGTGCGCATGGCTCGCCGGTCCGGCCGTCGGCTGGCTCGTACTGGTCGCCGACCAGACTGCCGGAGTGCCGGGCGCGGTGCTGCCCTGGCCGGACGGGGTCATCGGCGCGCTCCTGCTGACCGTGCTGGTCCTGGTCGTGCTGATGTTCGCCCGGGCGCCGCGCCGGCGAGCGCTGCTACTCGCGGTGCTCCTCGGCCTGGCGCTCGTCCTGGTGCCCACCCGCCTCGTGACGCCGGGTTGGCCACCGTCCGGTTGGGCCGTGGTGACCTGCGACGTCGGCCAGGGCGACGCGGTGGTGCTGGCCACCGGGCGTCCAGGTTGGGCCGTCCTCGTCGACGTCGGCCCCGACGACGGGCTGGTGGACGCGTGTCTGGACCGACTGGGCGTCGAGGGCCTGGCGATGGTCGTGCTCACCCACCTGCATGTCGACCATGTGGGCGGACTCGCGGGCGCGCTTCGGGACCGTCCGGTCGGTGGGGTCGCGATCGGCCCGTCCCGCGAGCCCCGATGGGCACTGGACGCGGTGGCCCGACGAGCCGGTGCGGCAGGTGCTCCCCTGGTGGAGTTGTCCGTGGGCCGGCGCCTGGAGTGGCCCGCCCTCGCGCTCGACGTACTCGGACCGCGACACCCCGCTGCGTGGGTCGACCCCGAGGATGGCACGGCCGTCAACGACGGCTCGCTGGTACTGCGCGCCACCACCTCGGCCGGCTCAGCTCTGCTCACCGGCGACATCGAGCTCGCTGCCCAGGCCGACCTGCTCACTGCGGGAGTGTCGATGCGCGCCGATGTGCTGAAGATGCCCCACCACGGATCGCGCTACACGAGCGTGGGCTTCCTCAACGCCGTCGCGCCGCAGGCGGTGCTGGTCAGCGTGGGCGCAGGAAACCGGTACCGGCACCCCGATCCCGGGCTGCTCGGCGGGTTGGACCGCGCAGGCATTGCGGTCCGGCGCACCGACATGACGGGCGACATCGCCGTGGTGCCGGCAGCAGTGACCGACGCGGGCCCGGGTGACTCCCCCGGCCTGCAGCTGGTCACCCGCGGCGATCCCCTTCCGGCCCGCCGACGGCGCTCATTGATCCGTCGACGGATCGCGGCGATCCAGCCGGTCAGTCAACAGCCCACCTGGCAAACCGTTGTTCGCGGCCTCGGTGACACCAGGTACCGGCGCGGCACCGGCGACGCCAAGGACCGGAGGGGACACCGCGATCGTCATGAAGCCGGGACGCCACCGACGAACGCGCGGCCCTCCAGGGCAGCGCGCACGGCCGTGCTGGTGGCCGGCACCGTGGCTGTCGGACCGATGTGCTCGGCCACGGCGTCGAGGGTCTTGAGCCCGTCGCCGGTGATCAGCAGCACCGTCTCGGCATCGGGATCGAGCGTGCCGGACTCGATCAGCTTCCTCGTGCAGGCCACCGTCACCCCGCCGGCGGTCTCGGCGAAGACACCCTCGGTACGGGCCAACAGTCGGATACCCTCCACCACCTCGGCGTCGCTCACGTGGGCCACAGCACCCCCGGTGCGCCGCACCGTATCCAGAACGTACGGGCCGTCTGCGGGGTTGCCGATGGCCAGCGAGCGAGCGATGGTGTCCGGACGCACCGGCTGCACGACGTCGTGGCCGTCCTCGAACGCCTTGGCCACCGGCGAGCAGCCGGTGGCCTGGGCCCCGAACACCCGGTACGGGGTGGGTGCCACCAGCCCGAGGGTGCCGAGCTCGGTGAAGCCCTTGTCCACCTTGGTGAGTTGCGACCCGGAAGCCACCGGCACCACGATCTGTTCCGGGAGCCGCCAGCCGAGCTGCTCGGCCACCTCGTAGCCGAGCGTCTTGGAACCTTCCGCGTAGTAGGGCCGCACGTTGACGTTGACGAACGCCCAGTCCTCATGCTCTGCGGCGAGCTCGGTGGCAAGTCGGTTGACGTCGTCGTAGTTGCCGTCGACGGCCAGCAACGTACCGTCGTAGACCGCGGTGGTGAGTACCTTCGCCTGCTCCAACGACGAGGGGATCAGCACGACGGAGTTCCACCCCGCGCGGGCCGCAGCCGCGGCCACCGCGTTGGCCAGGTTGCCCGTGGAGGGGCAGGCGAGTACGGAGAAGCCCAGCTCGCGGGCTGCGGCCAGGGCCACGGCGACCACGCGGTCCTTGAACGAGTGCGTGGGGTTACCGGTGTCATCCTTGACCCAGAGGTTACGCACGCCGAGCGCGGCGTCGAGCCGATCCGCCTTCAGAAGACGAGTTAGCCCCGGCTCGGTATTGGGGTGGGACTGGACATCGGCGGGCACCGGGAGCAGCTGTCGATAACGCCAGATCGACCGCGGACCTGCTTCGATCGACGCCCGGGTGACGCCCGCGAAATCGTATGCCACCTCGAGCGGTCCGAAGCACTGCGGACAGGCGAACTCGGCAGCCAGCGGGATCTGGTGGCCGCACTCGCGACACGACAGTGCCCGAGCGGAACCCAGGTCGAAGGTGGTGGTGTTCGCCGGACGGTGTGCAGTCAGGGTCACGAAAGATCTCCTCATCTTCCCCGCAGGTCGCGGGTCGGAATTGGCACCGGTTCGCGCACGCGAATGCATGCAACACCGGTTGCCGGGGCTTCGTCGGGCCGTTCCCTCTGCCCCTCTGGATGAGCCATATGTGGTTGTGCCCCGACGCACAGCGCAGAGGATGACCATCACGGTACGACACAACACCCCCTCCTGCCCAGCGGGAGCCGATCATCTGGGAGCCGGGTCACTCAACGCCGCCCCAGTACGCGAGCATGGCGGGCGTGACCAGTTCAGGCCCTGCGCCGCTGCGCCTAGTCCTCGGCGAGGAAGAGCTGCTTGTCGAGCGTGCGGTGCAGGACATCGTCGACGAGGTTCGGGCGACCGACCCGGCAGTGGAGCTACGTCGGGTCCGCGCTTGCGCGCTCACCCCCGTCGACCTCGCCGAGTACCTGAGCCCCTCCCTGTTCGCCGAGGCCCGGGTGATCGTGCTGCAGGGAGCGCACGAGGTGGGCAAGGAGCTGACAGCGGCGATCGTCGAGCAGGCCGCCGACCCGGCCGAGGGGATCGTGCTGGTCGTGCTGCACGCGGGTGGCGCGCGGGGCAAGAGTTTGGCCGACGCGCTGCGCACGGGCGGCGCGGTGGTCACCCGATGCGACCGGCTCACCCGGTTCGAGGAGCGCGCCGACTTCGTCCGGGCCGAGGTTCGCCGGGCCGGCGGGCGAATCGCACCGGACGCCGTGGGCGTACTCATCGAGGCGGTCGGGTCCGAGCTGCGGGAGTTGGCCGCCGCGGCCGGCCAGCTCGTGGCCGACTCCGGTGGCACGGTGGACGAGCGGGCAGTGCGCCGCTATCACCGGGGCCGGGCGGAGGTCAGCGGCTTCGCCGTGGCCGACAAGGCCCTCGCCGGCGACCGGTCCGGTGCACTGGAGGCCCTGCGTTGGGCGTTGGTGCTCGGCGTCGCCCCGGTACTGGTGGCCGACGCGCTGGCTGACGCCCTGCGCACGTTGGCCAAGGTCGGCAGCGCCGGGCGCGGCGACCCGAACCGGTTGGCCGGCACCCTCGGAATGCCCCCGTGGAAGGTCCGCAAGGCGCAGGCGCAGGTGCGAGACTGGCATCCGGAGGGGCTCGCGGTCGCCTTCGCCGCAGCCGCAGAGGTCAACGCCGACGTCAAGGGCGTAGCCCCGGATCCGGCCTACGCGTTGGAACGGGCAGTGTTACGGATCTGCGCTGCCCGCGAGACCCGGTGACCTCGGCTTCGCGGATGCGCCGCTTCGCGGATGCGCCGCTGCGCGGACAGCACAACAGTGCCGCCCCACGGGAGCTAGCGACACCCCGCGGGGCGGCGCCATCGTGCGAGATGGCCCGGTCGGATCCGGCGGAAGAGCGACCGCAGCCGCCCACGCCTCAGAGTGCGTTGACCCGCTTGGCCATGGCCGACTTGCGGTTGGCGGCCTGGTTGCGGTGGATCACGCCCTTGCTGGCGGCCTTGTCCAGCGCCTTGCTGGCAGCGCGCTGGAGCACGCCCGCCTTGTCGGTGTCGCCGGTCTCGACAGCTTCCCGGAACCGGCGTACGGCGGTGCGCACGGATGAGCGGACCGACTTGTTGCGCTGCCGGCGCTTCTCGTTGGTCTTGACTCGCTTGATCTGGGACTTGATATTGGCCACGCGAATGCCTCGAGTTCTTCCTGCCGCTGGACTGCACGCCTGCTTATGACTGCACCGGCGGCGGGGATCACTCGTTCACGCCGGGCGCTCGGCTGTTCATGCTACAGCGCCCGGCGACGACGCCGGTACTGCCCCGGTCACAACCCGAGTGAGCATCGAGCACGCCCTCGGGCAGCACGACATCGGCCGTGACGAGCTCCGAGACAGCGGTGCACGTCGCGCGGAAGCGACTCTCGGCTGACCGCTCACCAACTCCGGTAGGGCAGGAACTTCCCGTTGAGGGTGATCTTCACGCGGTCGCCCTTCGGATCGGGCAGGCGCTCGAGATCCATCTCGAAGTCGATCGCGCTGATGATGCCGTCGCCGAACTCCTCGCGGACCAGCTCGGTGATGGCGGACCCGTAGACCTGCACCATCTCCTGCAAGCGGTGGACGAGCGGCTCGGAGGTGTCGACGGCGTCCCGGCCGCGGACCGGCGCCAGCATCAACGCGTCGATGATCCGCTGGTCCAGATCGAGCGCCGAGCCGAGCGCGGCGGCCTGCTCGGCGGTCAGCGGGTGCTGGCCGAGCAGGGCGGCGGTGGTCCATTCGGTGGACCGGTCGATGATCTCGCCGAGCTTCGCCCAGCGCAGCCCGGACGCATGCTTGGCGGTGAGCACCGCGACGGCAGCCTGCCGGCGGTCGAGCGGGGGGAGGGGCGTGACAGACATGAGATCTCCTGGGTCGTCGAGACATCGATCCTGCCCCATGATTCCTGCACGCCCGAGCCAGGACCTGGGTCAGGACAGACCCGTGACGGGCCGGTGGCCGGAGTCCCCGGTCCGCGTCGTGGAACACCGACGGAGTGCTGACGCCGGCGGTGCCCTTGCTTCTGGGCCGAACGGCGCTACTCCAGCTCCAGCAGCAGGTCGCCGCCCTCGACCTGCTGGACCTTCCCGATCGCCAGTCGCCGCACCGTTCCGCTGCGCTGCGCGGTGATCGACGCCTCCATCTTCATCGCCTCGATCGTGGCGATCGGCTGGCCGTCGTCGATCTGATCGCCCTCGTCGACCGACAGCGTGACCACTCCCGCGAACGGCGCCGCGACGTGCGCAGAATTGCCGCGCTCGGCCTTCTCGGTGGCCTTGACATCGCTCTCGATCGAGGCATCACGCACGGACACCGGACGCAGGTGACCGTTCAGCGTGGTCAGCACGCTGCGGTAACCGCGGTCGTCGGCCTCGGAGATCGCCTCCAGCCCGATGAGCAACGTGACTCCGGGCTCGAGGTCGACGCTGTGTTCGGTCTCGGACGCCAGCCCGTAGAGGTAGTCCTTTGTGGACAGGATGGACGTGTCGCCGTAGGACGCCAGGTGCGCCTCGTACTCCCGGGCCGGCACCGGGAAGAGCAGCCGGTTCAGCGTGACGCGTCGTTCGTCGCGAAGCCCGCGGCGGTCCTCGATGGAGAGCTCCACGGCGTCCTTCTTCGGAGAACGGCCATCAAGGGCCCGGGTGCGGAACGGCTCGGGCCACCCGCCAGGGGGCGAACCGAGCTCGCCGTGAAGGAACCCGATCACGGAATCGGGGACGTCGAAGTCGCCCGGGTCGGCCTCGAAGGCCGTCGGCTCCACCCCGGCGCCGACCAGGTGCAGCGCGAGATCACCGACCACCTTGGACGATGGGGTGACCTTGACCAGGCGTCCGAGCATCCGGTCCGCGGCGGCGTAGCAGTCCTCGATCAGCTCGAAACGGTCCCCCAGGCCGAGGGCGATGGCCTGCTGACGCAGGTTGGACAGCTGACCGCCGGGGATCTCGTGGTGGTACACCCGGCCCGTGGGCGAGGCGAGTCCCGACTCGAACGGCGCGTAGACCTTCCGTACGGCCTCCCAGTACGGCTCGAGATCGCAGCAGGCCTGCAGGTCCAGGCCGGTGGCGCGGTCGGTGTGATCGGTTGCCGCGACCAGCGATGACAACGCAGGCTGGCTGGTGGTGCCGGCCATCGAGGCCACCGCCGCGTCGACCGCATCGACCCCGGCGTCGATCGCGGCGATCAGCGTGGCGAGCTGCCCGCCGGCGGTGTCGTGGGTGTGCAGGTGCACCGGCAGCGGAAACCGCTCACGCAGCGCGGTGACCAGGGTGCGGGCCGCGGGCGGGCGCAGCAGCCCGGCCATGTCCTTGACCGCCAGCACGTGCGCGCCGGCGTCGACGATCTGTTCGGCAAGTCGCAGGTAGTAGTCCAGCGTGTACAGCCGCTCGGCCGGGTCGGACAGGTCACCGGTGTAGCAGAGCGCCACCTCCGCGACGGCCGTACCCGCGGCCCGCACCGCGTCGATCGCCGGGCGCATCTGCGACACGTCGTTGAGCGCGTCGAAGATCCGGAAGATGTCCATCCCGGTCAGCGCGGCCTCCTCGACGAAGGCATCGGTCACCTCGGTCGGGTACGGCGTGTATCCGACGGTGTTGCGCCCGCGCAGCAGCATCTGCGTGCAGATGTTCGGCACCGCGGCGCGCAGTGCGGCCAGCCGGTCCCACGGGTCCTCGGCCAGGAACCGCAGCGCTACATCATAGGTGGCCCCACCCCAGCACTCGAGGGAGAGCAGCTGCGGGGCGGTGCGGGCGACGTACGGGGCGACGGCGAGCAGGTCGCGGGTACGCACCCGCGTCGCGAGCAGGGACTGGTGCGCATCGCGGAAGGTGGTGTCGGTGACGGCGACCGCACGCTGCTCCCGGAGCCTGGCCGCGAACCTCTCGGGACCGAGCTCCGCGAGCAACTGCCGCGAACCGTCCGGGGCCCGCTGCGTCACGTCGCAGATCGGCAGCTTGGTTCCCGGATCGACGACCTCCGGGCGCGGCCCGTTCGGTTTGTTGACGGTGGTCTCGGCCAGGTAGGTCAGCAATCGCGTGCCGCGGTTGGCGGGCTGGCGGGCCGAAAGCAGTTGCGGGTGCTCCTCGATGAAGCTGGTGGTGACGCGCCCGGCCTGGAAGTCCTCGTCGGCGAGCACCGCGGAGAGGAACGGGATGTTCGTCGCCACCCCGCGGATCCGGAACTCGCCGAGCGCGCGACGCGCCCGGCGGACCGCGGTGCGAAACGTCCGGCCCCGGCAGGTGAGCTTGACCAGCATCGAGTCGAAATGTGCACTCACCTCGGCGCCGGTGTGCGTCGTCCCGCCGTCGAGACGCACTCCGGGACCGCCCGACGAGCGGTAATTACTGATCACTCCGATGTCGGGCCGGAACCCGTTGGCCGGGTCCTCGGTGGTGATGCGGCATTGGAGGGCGGTGCCGTGCAGGGAGATGTCGTCCTGAATCATCCGCATTTCCGGCAGCGTCTGCCCGGCGGCGATCCGGAGCTGCGCGATCACGAGATCGCAGTCGGTGACCTCCTCGGTCACCGTGTGCTCCACCTGTATCCGCGGGTTCATCTCGATGAACACATACCCCCGGGGGGCGCCATCCCCCGCGTCCTCCCCGATGCCGTCGGCGACCAGGAACTCGACCGTGCCGGCGTTGACGTAGCCGATAGCCCTGGCGAACGTGACGGCGTCGGCGCAGATCCGGTCCCGCAACTCGGGGTCCAGGCCCGGCGCCGGGGCGATCTCGATGACCTTCTGGTGGCGGCGCTGCACCGAGCAGTCGCGTTCGTAGAGGTGAACGACGCCGCCCTCGGCGTCGGCGAGGATCTGCACCTCGATATGCCGCGGGTTCAGGACGGCCTGCTCGAGGAACATCGTCGAGTCGCCGAACGCCGACTCCGCCTCCCGCCTGGCTGCCTCGATCGACTCACGCAGCTCGCCGGCGTCCGGCACCCGGCGCAGGCCCCGGCCCCCGCCACCCGCAACGGCCTTGACGAACAGCGGGAACCCGATGTCTTCGGCCGCCGCAACCAGGGCGTCGACGTCGTCGGTCGGGTCGCTCGAACGCAGCACGGCGACCCCGGCCGCGCGGGCGGCCTGGATCGCCCGGGACTTGTTGCCCGCGAGATGCAGCACCCGCGCCGGCGGTCCGACGAAGGTGATGTCGGCCTCCTCGCACGCCCCGGCCAGGTCGGGGTTCTCGGACAGGAAGCCGTACCCGGGATAGATCGCGTCGGCACCCGCCGAACGCGCCACCTTGATGACCTCGGCCACCGAGAGGTAGGCGCGGACCGGGTGCCCCTGCTCACCGATCTGGTAAGACTCGTCGGCCCTGGCCCGATGCAGGGAGTTGCGGTCCTCATAGGGATAGATCGCCACGGTGGACGCCCCGAGTTCGGCCACGGCCCGAAACGCCCGGACGGCGATCTCGCCGCGGTTCGCAACCAACACCTTGCGGAACACGGCGGCCCCTCTCTGAAGATCGACCTGACCCCCCGGGGAGGCGAACGCTACCGGCAAAGGCACTCGTTCGGCTCCGTGCGATCAGGGCGTCCGTTCCGGTAACAAGGAGAGGTGCGCCACCATTCTCACCGCCAGCCGGGGCGGATTCCGTTCCACCATGGTCACCGGATGTCCACGGCGGTCCGCCGCGGGCTGCCCACACCGTGGCTGCTGGCGATCGGGGTGCTGGCGATCGGCGGCGTCGCCGTGCTCGCTGCCGTGTTCGTGTTCCTTGTGGTCGCGGTGCTCCCGCTGATCATTTTCGGTACGGCCGCCGTGCTGATCGCCCGGCACCGGATCCGTAGCACGATCCGTCGTCGTCGCGCGCCTGCCGTGGCCCCGCACCCGCCCCGGCCGGCACTGCCGCGTCCCGACGTGGTGTGGGCGCGGGCGCGGTCCCGGTTCGCCGTCCTGCGCGGGGAGTACGCGGCCTACGAGTGTGATCCGATGAACGTGCTGCGGCTCCCGGCGCTGGCCGACGTCTCCGTGCCGAGTACCGCCCGGTTCGTCGAGGCGTTCGCGCAGGCGCAAGCCCTCGACAGCGACGCCCTCCCGCCGTCGCAGCATGTTGCCGCGTTCACCGCCGCTGTCGAGCAAGCCGGTCGTGCGTGGCAGGCAGCGCGCGACGCCGCCGAGCGGATCCGTCTCTCGGGGCTCTCGCCGGCCGAGCGCAGCACCGTCGAGCGGGTGATCAAGCTGCTGACCACCGCCCGCGACTCCGACAGCGACGCCGAACGTCTCGCCGCCTATTCCCGCGCCCGCACCGAGCTCACCAAACTCGACCGCGCCGGGGTAATCCACCTCCCGCGCGCAGCCCAGGTAACCCTGACCACCGCCACCCGAGGCGAACTCCCCGCCTGACCCCCGCGAGTTGCGCAAACCAACACGGCGAGTTGCGCATCCTGGCACGGCGAGTTGCGCACATCAGCACGGCGAGTTGCGCAAACCAACACGCGGGGTTACACCTTGTCCAGGTACGCCGCACGGTCCTCGGCGACGATCTCGCCCACCAGCGCGGTGAGGCCCGGGTGGCGGGTGAGATCGGGGTCATTGGCGATCATTGCTGCCGCGTGCTGGCGTGCCTTGGTGATGATCTCCTCGTGGCGGAGCAGCGACAGCAGCCGCAACCCCGACTGCCGGCCGGACTGCATCGCCCCGAGCACATCCCCCTCGCGGCGGAGCTCCAGGTCAAGCCGCGCGAGCGCGAAGCCGTCGGTGGTGCCGGCGACGGCGTCGAGCCGCTCGCGGGCGGTGGTTCCTTTGGGCATGTCCGAGACCAGCAGGCAAATCCCCGCCGCCGCTCCCCGCCCGACCCGCCCGCGCAGCTGGTGCAGCTGCGAGAGCCCGAACCGGTGCGCATCCATGATCACCATTCCGGTGGCGTTCGCGACGTCCACCCCGACCTCGACCACGGTCGTCGCGACCAGGACATCGAGCACCCCCGCCTCGAAGTCGCGCATCACGGCGTCCTTCTCCTCGGCCGGCAGCCGCCCGTGCAGGATGCCGAGCCGCAGACCCTGCAACGGGCCACGGACCAGCGCGGGCGCGACGTCGAGCACCGCCAACGGCGAGCGGCGCTCGTCGGAGTCGGAGTCGCCCGGCTCGACCGGCTCCTCCGCATCACCGGAACCGGAGCCGTCACCCGAGCCCGAGCCGTCACCCGAGCCCGAGCCGTCACCGACCCGCGGGCACACCACGTACACCTGATGCCCGGCCGCGACCTCTTCCCGGACCCGCCGCCACACCCGGTCGAGCCACGCCGGCTTCTCCGCAAGCGGCACCACGGAGGTGATGATCGGGGACCGGCCGTCGGGCAGCTCGCGCAGCGCGGAGATCTCGAGATCGCCGTACACCGTCATCGCGACGGTGCGCGGGATCGGCGTGGCGGTCATCACCAGCGTGTGCGGGGCGAGCTCGCCCCGGCCGCGCAGCGCGTCGCGCTGCTCCACCCCGAACCGGTGCTGCTCATCGACGACCACCAACCCGAGGTCTGCGAAACCGACGTGGTCCTGGATGAGCGCGTGGGTGCCGACGACGATCCCGGCCGCGCCCGACTGCGCGTCGAGCAGGGCCTGGCGCCGGGACGCCGCACCGAGCGACCCGGTGAGCAGGATGATCCGCGTGGCGTGCTCGGCGGAGTCGAGTTCGCCGCCGCGCCCCAGCGGGCCGAGCAGGGCGCGCAGCGATCGCGCGTGCTGGGACGCGAGCACTTCGGTGGGCGCGAGCAACGCGGCCTGCCGCCCGGCATCGACGACCTGCAGCATCGCCCGCAGCGCCACCACGGTCTTGCCGGCCCCGACATCACCCTGCACGAGCCGGTTCATCGGGTGCGGGCGCCCGAGATCTGCGGCGATCTCGGTTCCGATGGCCTGCTGACCCGCGGTGAGGGTGAACGGCAGCGTGGCGTCGAAGCCGTCGAGCAGTCCGCCGACCCGCGGCAGACACGCCGCGGCCGGGCGAGCCATAGCAGCCTGGCGGCGCAGTGCCAGCGCGAGCTGCACGCCCATCGCCTCGTCCCAGACCAGTCGGTGGCGCGCGGCATGATAGTCGGTCTCGGTCTCAGGTAGGTGGATGCGGCGCAGCGCACGACCGAGACCCGCGAGCCCCTCCGCGCGGCGGAGCGCGGCGGGCAGCGGGTCGGTGGGGTCGTCGAGCACGTCGAGCACCTGGCGGACGCAGCGCGCGATCTGCCAGGAGTGCACCTTGGCGGTGGCCGGGTAGACGGAGATGAACGGACGGATCTCGTCGTCGCCGAGCGGCTCGAACTGCGGATGGGTGAGCTGCGGCAGCTTGTTGAACGTGCCGACCTTGCCGGCGAAAAGGGCCCGCATGCCCGGCCTGATCAGGTGTGCCAGCTTGTCCCCGCGGAAGAACGTGCAGTCCAACGTCGCGCCGCGGCTGTCCCGGAGGACGACGACCAGCAGCTGTCCGGGCCGGTTGCGCATCTGCCGCAGCGTCGCCTTCTCCACCTCTGCGACCAGGGTGACCTGCTCGCCGATCGTCAACCCCGCAACGTCGGTGAGCCCGTCCTGACCGACGTATCGGCGCGGGTAGTGCCGTACGAGATCCCCGATGGTGTGCAGGTCGAGCTGCACCGCCAACAGATCGGCCGACTTCCTCCCAATGATCGGTATCAGCGCCGAATCCAGGTCGATATCGCTCATTCCACCCCCAATACCAGCGGATAGTCGGTCTGCCCGCCCCGGTAGACCATGACGTCGACCTCAGGATGGGTGCGGCGCAGGTCGGCGACCAGCCCCTCCCCCAGCTCATCGTCGACTCCGGCGCCGAGCAGCGCCGTGACCAGCTCGCCGCCCGCGGTCAGCATGCGGTGAGCCAACCAGAGCGCACCGACAGCCAGGCAGGGGGCGATGAGGACGACCTCGCCGTCGGAGATGCCGAGCACGTCGCCGGGCTCGCAGCGACCCACCCACGTCAAGGCCTCGGTCTCCGCGACCAGCAGCCCGGCGGTGCGGGTGCCGGCCGCCGCCTCGGCCATCGCCACGACGTCGTCGCCGGCCCGGCGCACCGCATCGTGCACGGCGAGTGCCGAAAGCCCCTGCAGCACCGACGACGTGGGCACCACGATCACCTCCTGACCGTCCCGGCGAGCGGTGGACGCCGCACGCTCGGCCACCGAGGTGAGGTCGGCGTCGTCAGGCAGCAGGACAACGTGCCGGGCCCGGGTGCCGGCCAGCGCGGCCACCAGCTCGGCCGCGTCCACCGGCCGGTCATCCGGACGCCTCAGCACGTCAGCGCCCTCCGCACGGGCCAGCTCCGCGAGCTCAGTCCCGCCCACGACCATCAGCACCGCGCGGGCCCGGACGAACCGCCCACCGGGCTCGTCGGAGACCGGCCCGGTCACCTGGTCGGCGAACCGGATGACGGTGACCCGGTGTGGCCGCCCCGCGTTCAGACCGGCCTCCAGCGCGGCACCGATGTCGGCGCAGTGCACGTGGACGTTCCAGAGCCCGGCCCCGTCACCGACGATCACCACGCAGTCCCCGACGGTCGACAGCTCCGCGCGCAACGCCTCGACCCGATCGGCATCCGTGCCTTCGAGCAGGTACATGACCTCGTAGTCGAACTCCGTCGATCCGCTCTCCCGCTCGGCGGTGAGCGCCTCCCGATCCCGCACCGGCACGGTGACCCGGCCACCGGATGCTGGCGCCGACGTCGCCGGCGTCCGGGAGCTGACCAGGCACGCGAGGGCGTCGAGGACGACGAACAGGCCGAGGCCGCCGGCGTCGACGACCCCGGCGCGGGCGAGCTCGGGCAGTTGCCCGGTGGTGGCCCGCAGTGCGGCAGCGGCGCCGTCGGCCACGGCGACCGCGACGTCCTCGAGCCGGTCGGTGACATCGGCGACGTCGGCAACGTCGGCGCCGTCACTGGCATCACCGACGTCACTGGCATCAGCAGCGTGCTGACGTCTGGCGGCGGCGGCGCCCGCGCGGAGCACCGACAGCATCGTGCCCTCGCGGGGACTGCTCAGGGCAGCGGTGGCGAGCCGGTCGGCGCGGTGCAGCCCGTCGATGAGCACCGCGCCGCCGCAGACCCCCGGGGCGTCGGTCACCGCGTCGGCGACGCCGCGCAGCACCTGGGAGAGGATCACCCCGGAGTTGCCCCGGGCCCCGAGCAGCGCGCCGCGGGCCAGGGCGGCAGCCACCGGCCCGGGCCCGAGGTCGTCGCCACTGCCCTCCCGCAGGCCGCGACGCCCGGCGTCCGTGGCGGCACGCATGGTGAGCAGCAGATTGGTTCCAGTGTCCCGGTCCGGCACCGGGAAGACGTTGATCCGGTCGATCTCCGCACAGTGCCGCTCCAATGCCAGCGTGGCCGCCCGGGCCCAACCCCTGAGCAGCGCTGCGTCGAGGGTCGCTTGGCTCACCCGGAGAGGCTACCGAGTGGGGGGTGCGCGGCGATCTGGACGTCGCGGGTACGCTGACGCTGCGCAACCGGGAAACCCCGGTCTCTGCCATTCGTCTATCCCGAGGAGTGTCCGACGTGGCTGCCGTCTGCGATGTCTGCGGCAAGGGTCCGGGCTTCGGCATGTCCGTCTCGCACTCGCACCGCCGCACCCACCGCCGCTGGAACCCCAATATCCAGACCGTGCGGACCCGGCTCGGCGGTGGCAATCGCCAACGCCTCAATGTGTGCACCTCATGCTTGAAGGCCGGCAAGGTCGTGCGCGCCTGAGCGCCCGAGCACGATCCCATCAGGGCCGGAGCGATCGTCGCTCCGGCCCTGACCATTCGATGCCCGGTATAAAGCTCCAGGTCGTGGCGAGCACTCAGGGGAGTTTCCAGTCGACCGGGTCTCCGCCCAGCTCCTCCAGCAGCGCGTTCACCCGACTGAACGGGCGCGAGCCGAAGAACCCGCGATCAGCGGACATCGGGCTCGGGTGCGCGGACTCGACGCGTGGCACGTCGATGAGCAGCGGCGCCAGGTTCCGTGCGTCCCGCCCCCACAGAACCGCCACCAACGGTGTGCCGTCCCGGTCGACCAAGGCCCGGATGGCCTGCTCGGTGACCTTCTCCCAGCCCTTGTCCCGGTGCGAGCCCGACCGGCCGGGCTCGACGGTGAGCACCCGGTTGAGTAGCAGCACGCCCTGGTCCGCCCACGGTGTGAGATCGCCGGTGGAGGGGGTGGGGTGGCCGAGATCATCAGAGTACTCACGGAAGATGTTGACCAGGCTGCGCGGGATCGGACGGGTCTGCGGTGCCACGGAGAACGACAGCCCCACCGCGTGCCCGGGCGTCGGGTACGGATCCTGCCCCACGACCAGCACCCGCACCGCGTCGAAGGGCTGGGTGAACGCCCGCAGCACGTTGGCACCAGCAGGGAGGTAGCGGCGGCCGGCGGCGAGCTCGGCGCGGAGGAACTCACCCATTGCCGTGATCACCGCAGCGACCGGGTCCAGTGCCCGGGCCCACCCGGCGTCCATGATCTTGGTCAACGGTTTGGGTGGGATGACAAGGCCATCGTCGGAAGCCATCACCGCTCCAGCAGCCGCAGCTCGGCGGGAAACCGCTTGCCACGCTGGGCGTAGGCGTCGGGGTGAATGTCGGGTTCAGCGTCGACGAACACGTAGATGGACACGGCGTCAAGCCTAGGACGCACCCTGACATCCCGCCTGGCCGGCCACTCCTGTCCGGCCCGTTGATCACAGCCGAACGGTCGCAGGTCGAGATCGACCGGCGACGGTCCGGCTGTGACCGACAAGAGCTGTGCCGACGAGGGCTGTGACCGACGAAGGCTACGGCCGACGAGGGCTACGGCCGAGAAGCGCGGTCAGTGGCGTAGCCACGCGGTTACGCCACTGGTCGAAAACTCCCGGGAACGGCGAATCTGAGTGGGCACGGTGACAGCTGCCTGCAGTCTCCCGCCGGTGCGGTTGTCCGGGGCGGAGCGGTTACCGAGCCTGCTGAGCAGCAGGGCGTCAGCAAGCTGTCTGCGGCTGCTGATGCCGAGCTTGGAGTACGCGTTGGCGAGATGGGCCTCGACCGTGCGGACCGAAACCACCAGGTGCGCCGCGATGGCCCGGTTGTGCATACCCTGCTGAGCGAGCCCCGCGACCTCGGCCTCACGGCCGGTGAGCCGCGGCAGCGCCAGCGAGGACAGCGCCGGTGTGCGAGCGTTCTCACACTCCCGGGCCAGCGCCGCCGCGGTGGCCGTCGCCGCCGCGGCCCGGCGCCGGTCACCCGTCCGGGTGTGCGCCGCTGCCGCATGGGCCGAGGCGTCGGCAGCCAGCAGGTAGGCTCCCATCCGCTCGAACTCGGCCGCGACGTCGTCGAGGCGCCCGCCGTCATCGGCAGCCTGGGCCTCTGCGTGTTCGGCGAACCCGACCACGAGCTCCCCCTCGACCTGGCCGGCCAGCTTCCGCAGCCGTGGAGCCACCAGATCGGCCCGCCCCAGCTGGGCAGCGGTGTGCAGGGCTACCGCTTCCACCGCCCACTGCTCCGCTCCCCCGGCGATCGCCCCTGCCCGCAGCGCGAGCTCGGCCGCCTCGGACTCCCGATCCCGGGCCGCGGCGTGCCACGCCCTGGCGAGGAGTACCTCCGGCTCGAACACCAGATGGCCCCGCCGCCGGTCCCGTAGACCGGCCAGGAGCTCCCCGGACGCCACGGAGTCGCCCAGCAGGGCGTGCGCCCGGGCGAGCTGGGCGGTACACAGCGGGAGCAATCCACCGGGATCACTGTGGCTGAGACCGGCGAACGCCTCCGCGAGCCATCGGACGGCACTCACCAACCGTCCCGCGGCGAGCGCCGCCCACCCCATGTGCATGGCGGCAACCGCATCGCCCGCCCACTCGGGTTCGGCCATGTTCTGCCGATGCAGCTCGCTCGCCCTCGTCTGGAGCTCGGTGATCCTCCCGGCCACCCACAACGCGAGCAGCTCGCCGTGGGCGAGCATGAGGCGGCTGAAGGTCGTCTCCGGCTCGAGCCGGTTCCGCTCGATGAACGACCATCCCGACGTGGCAGCGGCGAGCGCCTCCTGGACCCGACCGGTGACCGCGAGCGCCGCCACCGACACTGCCGATGCCCGGGGGCGCGGCCCTGCCCCGTCACCGAGCACGGACGTTTCGGCGGCACCGAGCTCGATCGCCTGCCGTGGCCGGCCGGTGAGGAAAGTGAGAATTCCGCGGGCTTCCACCAACCGGGCGCGGACCTCAACGGTGGTGACGGCGGCCTCGGCTGCGCGCAACACCGCCTCCGCGTCGGTTGCCCGGCCGAGGCCGCAGGACAGGTTGCGGGCCCGCAGGAGGGCCAGCTGGGCACGCGACACATCGGAGCCGGCAATTCCGGCCGCAGCCACGGCCACCTGCTCTGCATGGTCGAAGCGACTCTGCCAGTGCAGCGCTTCGAGCAGCGCCACGTGCACCCGCAGGCCCGCACCGCCCTCCACCGCCACCCGCGCGAACCGCTCGGCGACAGCGTGTTGGAGCAGCGCGTTGGCACGCACCGCGGCATCGGTGAGCAGGTCGATGTCGGGGCTCGGCTCCTCGCTGTCCAGCAGCAGCTGACCGGCCAGCAGCACGTCGCGCTCGTCGGCATCCGATCCAGTGCCGGCGAGCTCGCGGCGTAACCGGCGCACGACGACCTCGGACATCTGGGCCTGCACGACCTCGGCGTGCAACGGATGCACCAACCTGACTTCGGCGCGCCAGCCGGCTCGCTCCACGACGACCACTCCGCGGCGCTCGAGTCCGCTCACCGCACCGCTGTCGCCATCCAGTTGGCTCACGGGGAGCCCACCGCTGATCGCGAGCTTCTCCAGCGCGGCCCACTCCGACGGTGTGACCTTGCCGAGGTGGTCCCGGATCACCTCGGTCAGCCGTGGGCTGGGCGTCACTTCCCCCGCCCAGTGCCACACCTCACCGCGTTGCTGCAGTGCGTCGGTGGTGCGGCCCAGCTCAATCAGTTCCCGCAGATAGAGCGGATTGCCGCCGGTCAGCCTCCACAGCCGCTCGGTGGTCCGGGCATCGACCGGGCCGGCGAGTGAAGCCCTCAGCAACCGCTCCATGTCAGGCCGGCGCAGCGGCTCCAGCTCGAGCCGGGCGGCCAGACCGTCCTTCCACAGCGCCGACACCGGTTCCGAGGCGGGCTCGCCGGTACGCACCGTCAGCACGAGGGCAGCCGAGCCGCTGAGCGCGATCTGGTGCACCAGGGTGGCCGACAGCTCATCGAGCAGGTGCGCGTCGTCGATCCCGACGATGCATCGGCCACCCCGGCCGAGCTCGCGCAGCGCCGTCGACGCGTGCTGGAGCAGCGCGAGCGGGCTGGAGCCCAGCTCCACGGCAGGAAGCAGGTGGGCAAGCGCACCCAATGGGATGGCCGCCGCCGCTCGCGTACCCGCCGCCCACCCCGTCGGGCGACCGGTCGAGCCTGCTACCCCGAGCGCCTCCCTGGCCAGTCGCGTCTTGCCGACACCGGGCGGCCCGGCCACGACAATGCAGCCGCTCTCATTCGTACCCGTGACTTCCGCGATCGTCGCCATCTCTGACTCACGGGCACCGAAGCCCCAGCGATCCCCCTTCATACCGCCCACCTCGGACGGCAATCGTCGACCTTCACAAGCCCACCGCAGCACTGCACCATCGCGCGTCCCCCGATCACGCAAACCTTCACCAAGTCGATCTCGCCGTCCCCCGCCGTTCACACTGCTGGTCGCCCCCCAAGTGATACAACTCAACCATTATATTGCTCCTTCTGAGCGCCTGAGCAACAGACCCGGATGGTCGAGTTCGCCCAACGGCAACGGCCACTGGGCGATGACTCGATCGTCATCCAGCACCCTCGCGATTCACGACCCGACCCGCTCGATCGTCGACGCTCCGGTGGCCTGCTGGCGCAGGATCCGCGGATTTCCCACGTAGCGCAGCACGGAAGCGCCGCCCACCTCTGCGGCCAGGACGTCGCCGACCGTGACGTCGGCAATGCTCGCGCCGGACAGGGTGATGTCGAGGTCCGCCACGACCAACCGGCCGAGTTCGAGCTCGCTCGCGCCCGAGGCCGCGATCACCAGGCTGCGGACCTCGCCGGTCAGGGCCAGCCGACTGGCACCGGAGGCGCCGGCCCGGACCTGCTCGATCTGGATCATGCCGCTGATCTCGCTCATGCCCAACACCGTCAGCACCAGTGCCTGCCCGGCCAGTTCGGGAGCGAACATCATCCGGCTCTCGCCGCTCACGGTGACCTGGTCGAGTGCGCCCAGCGTCACATCGGCCGACAAGGTCGCCTCCTGCACATTCGCCCCCGCTCGGAGGCCGAGATGGAACACGGTGCCGGTCAGCCTGATCTCGACGAGGTCGGCGATGTTGTCGTCCACCTTGACCGTTGCCAGTTCGGGCTCGCCGATCGCAACCCGCACCGTGAAACCCGATTCCACGACAAGGGCTCGCACGCCGCCGAGACCGAGCTCCCGACATGTCGGGACACCCGAACCGACCACCGTCTCGAGGTGGCTCCTGGGGTGCATGAGGTCTCCTAGGGTGCGATCCGGGCGAGTCAGGTCAAGCGAGTGCGGCGTACACAAGAACGTCGGCCGGGTGGCCCCCGGTACAGGCGGCGCCGGCCGGATCATTCTTGACGGCACCGTCACAGACGAGCAGCGCGAGTTCGGGCGCAGGTCCGTGGACGCTCCTGGTCGCAAGCTCGTCATTGGTGAAGGTGTTGATCGACTGTACCCGAAATATGGCGACGTGCCCGTCCGAACGGATGACCTGCACCTCATCGCCGGGCTCGAGCGTGGCCAGCCCGGAGACACCACCCCGGCCCATATCGGAGTCGGCGTGCCCGACGATGACGCCACGTCCAGGATTGCCCGGAACTGCGCTGCCGAGATACCAACCGGCCACACCCGGAGCAACGGGCGGCCGTAATGCCCCGGCGCTGTCGACCCCCATCGGCACCAGCGTAGTGGACACGCCGAACTCAGGGATCCGGATGGCGACCGGGACGGTTTTCGGAAGCATGAGCAGGATACCGGACGCGTCGACGGAGCGGCCGGTGGCCGTAGCACCGAGCGGAGCGGCTGCGGCGACCGCAGCCCCATTCACGACCATGCCGACGACGACCACGGCGACGATCCAGACCCGAACGATCCAGACCCGAACGATCCAGATCCGGACGATCCAGATCCAGGGACACTGACACCAGTTCACAGGCTCATCCCTTCTAGTTCGGCAGCAGGCCGGTCTACTCCGCGGCGTAGACCGAGGTGACGGCCCCGCCCGGCTCATCGGTAAACGTCATCAGCAGCCGGGCCGCCTCGGGACGAGACGGGTGCGCCTCCGCCCCCGGGCGATGAGAAATGACGGTCAGCGCTCCCGGCGGAGCTGCCCTGACCTCGCCGACGTCGGTGACCAACTGGTCGGCGGCGATGCCCTCGCGCAGGAGCTGCTCCCGGGTGAGGGGATCGACCAGCAGCATCGCATCGCCGGGAAGCTCGGAGCGGACCCAGGAGCTGAGCCGCTTCGAGTCCAGTGGAGCCGGTGGCGCACCGGCAGCCACGACCGCGGGCACGGCCGTGACCAGCACCAGGGCAGCCACAACCGCCAATGCCACGCGTGCGCGCCAGCCGCGAAAACGCTCGCCGAGCTCGCCGAGCTGGGCTGCGGCAAGCACCGCCAAGACGGGTGCGACCAGCAGCAACGCCGTCGACCGATGATCACCGGACAGCCCGGCACAGACCAACAGCGCGACGGCTGCCGCGGCCGGCGGGCGAAGCTCCCGACGACGCCAGGCCAGCCCCGCGACGAGTGCGCCCACCGCGAGCACCCCCGCCAGGACGACCGTGGGTACCGGTGCACCGCCGGACACCGTCCAGGCCCGCCCGCCGGTCGACAGCGCCGCGACGACCACAGCACCGCCAGCCATCGCGGTGCCCAGCACCACGGCACCACGGGCATAGCGTCGGACGGAGAACAGCATCGTCGCGGCCCCAGCGGCGAGCAACGCCGTGGCGGCCAGTGGCGCGGTGAGGACGCCGATCGCGGCGGCGGCGATCGCCCCCACATTTGCGGCGCGACCTCGCCCGGCAACGGCGACGGCGAGCGTCAGCCACACCACGGCGAGGGCGCCCGCGTCCACCGAAGCGTGCAGCATCACCAGCGGCGCCGGCAGACCACACAGCAGGACCGCCGCCGCGGCCGCCGGCATCGACAGCCCGAGTCGCCGGGCCACCGGCCACAACAGCAGGCACCCGACCAGCCCGACCACCAAGAACATGGCGCGAGTGACATCGATCAACGCCGCCGGCTCGGCCCCCGACCAGAGGGCCTGCAGCACCGCGATCTGGTGCACGGCGATCGGGTCGGGCAAGGAGAGGATGGCGCCGGGATCACCGCGGCCGGCCGCAGATGCGGCCGCGGTGATCCCGGCCTCGCCCGCGGTGGCCACCCGCCGAGATATGGCGTTCATGGCCACGGCGCCGAGCGCCGCCACTGGGAGGGCGGCGGCCAGCAGCCACTTGGTCGGGCGCGCGGAGCCCGCCAGCATCCTCGACCAAGCGGAAGGTGTGTCGGCAGTCTCGTCACCGGTCCGGGATCGCTGCAGCCAAGAGACTGCCCCATGCCAGATCCTGCGGCCGAGACTGATCAGGATCAGGGTGATGCCGATCCACGGCAGGAGCAGCAGGAAGATCTGGACGATGCCGAGGGTGGCGGCCGCAGATTGACCCGCGCGCACCGCCGCCGCCGCGTTGCCGGCGAGCGCTTGCAGCGAGTCCCACACCACGGGCAGGACCAGCGGCGCAATGATCAGGAACCAGATGAGGAAGTACGCGAGGACGGGAACCACCAGCACGACCCAGAGGGTCATCACCCGCCGGGTCCAGGGCTTGAGCTCCGCGACCCGAGGGTGGGTCGGGCGGCCGGGAAGCAGGCTCTTCAGCACCGGGCCGATCAGGCTGAACAGGTCGGGCACCCCGACCAGGTCGGCGAGGATGTAGTAGCCGTCGAGCCGGATGTTGGGCAGGAACTGCCACGCCGTCTCCACATGCATCAGCACCAGGGCGACCAGCAACCACGGCACCCCCGTCTGCAGGTAGACCAGACTCATTCCCACCATGAAGATGAGATTGAAGTAGATGCCACCCAGATCGGTACGCAGCCGTCCGACACGGCTGAGCCGGTAGGAATCGGTGACGGTGCTATACATGGCCGGCCACACCAGGTAGATGCCGACCCCGATGGCTCCGGGTCGGGCCCCTCCATAGCGACACGCTGCCACATGCCCACACTCGTGGAACATTCCGGAAACGAAGATCGACCCCAACACCAGCAACGTCAGCGCCGGTTGGTAGATGAGCGCCGTCGCAGCGGGTACGACCTGGCCGAGGCCGCCCGCCAGCACGATCCACACGTCGGTGGCGACGAATGCAGCGAGCGCCGCGAGCACCACCGGCGGCCAGTAGAGCGGTCGGAAGATCGCCGCGATCAACCCGACAGCACGCGCGGGCAGCACCGGCACCCGGTACCTGAGCAGGAGCAACGCGTCGGGCCTGCGCTTGACGGGCTGCGCGTCATCGCTGTCCCCGGGTGCGACCGCCACGATTCCGGCGGGCCGCAGTTTCTGCTCGACGAGAAACGAGATCTGCTCCGCGGTGATATCTGTCTCGAGCTCGGTACTGAGCCGGGTCGCGAGCTGGGTCAGATCGCGCTGGCCGTCGAGGTGACTCACGAGCGCATACAGCGGGTGCGGTAGCTGGATGACCTGTCCGTCGGCCCGGCTGACGATATATTTCGGTTCGCGATAGCCGGAGCCCTGGTACGGCCCGATCAGTTCGAGCCCCTCGGCCAGCCGGGGCATCGTGGTAGCGCCCACGGCCGGAGCGCCCGGATTCTCGAGTACCCCGCTCTCACTGATGATGACGACCTCCATGCGCTCGAACCGATGGGTGATGCAAGGGAGGGGCGACCGGTGGTCGCCCCTCCCTCAGCAGTGCTGCCAGGCGATCAGCAGCGGGTCACGCTCAGATCACTTGCCGAGGATCACTTGCCGAGCACACTGGCGGCAGAGCCACCAGCGCCACCGGCGCCCGCATTGACGTCGCCCTGCGAGATCTGGCTCAGGATCGGAAGAACGTTGACGTTGTTCAGAAGTGCGATACCGATGCCGCCGGAACCGCCGGGACCGCCAGTTGCAGTGGAGTTCACCGTCATCGTGGTGCGCGCCGGCAGCAGCTCGACATCAAACGCGGCGAAGTTCAGCTCAGACATTCCAGTCCTCCTCGAATGAACCCGGCCCTCCGATAGGGCCTTGGGTGGGAAAAGACGGCCCTCCGATAGGGCCTTGCGGGAAAGAGTTCGGCGTCGATTGCAGCATTCGAGCATCCCCCCTCAGGTGGTCCGACCTCATCGCACGTTCCGATGAGGCCTCCTCTATTCTTATGGGTCCGGCACCGTTGTGTCACCACTGAGATCGCTGCTGGAGTACCTAGACTCGACCCGCTGCATCGGCTACGCAGAAGCTGTCCAGAACTACTGAGCCCAGCCGTCCGAGTACGTATTCTGGTCACCATCGAACAAGGTAACATCGAACAAGGAATGCACCGCTGACAGGCAGACCTGCGGACTTCGAAGATCTTCCTTCGTCCGGGAAACGTCGGACGACGAGAGGAGGGGCGACCGGTAACCGGCCGCCCCTCCTCCTTCAGCAGTGCTGCCAGACGATCAGCAGCTGGTCAGACTCCGATCACTTGCCGACCAGGCTCGCAGCAGAGCCACCCGCACCACCGGCACCCGCATTGACGTCACCCTGGTCGATCTGGCTCAGGACCGGGATAACATTGACGTTGTTCAGGGCGGCCACACCGATGCCGCCGGAACCGCCGGGACCGCCGGTCGCGGTGGAGCTCACCGTCATCGTGGTGCGCGCCGGCAGCAGCTCGACGTCAAATGCGGCGAAGTTCAGCTCAGACATTCCAGTCCTCCTCGAAGAACCCGGCCCCCGAATAGGGCCTTGGGTAAGAAGTGAGAGTTTGGTATCGGTTGCCTGTCCGCCCGGCTGGTTCGGCCAACTGGGAATCAAGCATCCGAGAGTCCCCCTCATTAGTTCACCTCATCGCACATTCTCGATGGGGTCTCCTCTATCATCATGGGGCCGGCACCGTTGTGTCACCACTTAGATCGCTGCCAGATCACCTAAACTCGAGCTGCTGCATTGACTACGAAGAACCCATCTCGGAGATCCTTCCCGTCGTCCGGAGGCATTCGGACGACGAGCAGAGGGGCGACCGGTGACCGGTCGCCCCTCTTCTCGCGCTCAGCAGTGTCGAACGCCCCTCAGTCAGCGCATCCCGCAGGACATCCCTCAGCCGAAGAACTGGTCGTCACCAGCGGCAGCAGCGTTGCTGCTGCCGTCGGAGCTGCCACCGTCGGCACTGCCACCGTCCGCGCTACCCCCGTCGGCACTGGCGTCCCCACCGTAAGACACGGCGCTGGAGATGTTGCTCTGCTCACCGCCGAAGTTTATGTTGCCGGCAGTCACTGAAACCGAGGTCGACTGGCCACCGACGGCAGTACCACCGTCGCCGCCATAGCCACCATCGCCACCGAAGCCACCGTCGCCGCCAGCGCTCAAGCCACCACCGGCGGCCACCATGGTCGTCCGCGCGGGCAGCAGCTCGACGTGCAGGTCCTCAAACATTGTCGTTCCTCCCAGTATTCGCCCCGAACAGGGCGTCAGATGACGAGGGTTCAGCAATGGGCGCACAGGTTCCGTCAGCACGTCTTCGTGACGTGGACGCCACCATCCGCATCCTTGGTATCACCCTCATCAGCCTCATCGGTGCCGATGAGGCCATTGTCATCCTTGAGAGTGTTGGCCCGATTGTCACCACTGAGCTTCGTCGGTAGGTACCTAGATCGCGTGTCGACATCGACCGATCCGGGCGACTGTCCCCGAACGGCGAGAGGGGCGGCCGGTCACCGGCCGCCCCTCTCATGCACTCAGCCATCGAGCGCTTTCAGCACATCTCAGCCGCTGAGCTGGTCGTCACCGGCGGCAGCGGCATTGCTACTACCGTCGGAGCTACCGCCATCGGCGCTACCGCCATCGGCGCTACCGCCATCGGCGCTGGCGTCCCCGCCGGCGGACGAAGCGATGGAGCCATTGAGCTGGTCGCCACCGAAGTTGTCATTGCCGGCGGTCACTGCGGTTGAGGTCGACTGACCGCCGACGGCGGTACCACCGTCGCCGCCATAGCCACCATCGCCACCAAAGCCACCGCCGCCACCGACACTCTTGCCACCGAGCGCAGCCACCATGGTGGTTCGCGCGGGCAGCATCTCGACGTGCAGGTCCTCGAAGCTCATTCTTGTTCCTCCCACGATCCGGCCCCGTCAGGGACCACGAATGGAAAGGGTTCAGCGGTAGGACCGCACAACGACCGTGCATCGTCGATGACGTCGACGGCCGTTCGAATCCCGACATCCCCCTTATTGAAGGCCTCAGCGCGTGCCGATGAGGCCCCTTCTATCCTTGGTCAGCAATCGACCGGATGTCACCACTTAGATCGATCGTGCGCTACCTATGAGTTACACCGGAGTTACGCACGGACGTTGACGGACATCCGCTTGATCTCCGCCTTCGCCCGTTGCCGCCAGATGGTGAGCACCCGCTCGGTGTAGCCGGCTGGCTCCGCCCGTCCGGACAGCACCAGGTCCAGCGCCGCCTGGAAGGACGCGCTGCCGTCGAGGTCATCACTCATCGGCCGGTAGCCCGGCTCGCCGGCGTTCTGCTCGTCGACCAGCACCGCCATCCGGGCGAACGTCTCGCGCACCTGCGTTTCAGCAATCAGCCCGTGGTGCAGCCAGTTCGCGACGTGCTGGCTCGAGATCCGCAACGTGGCGCGGTCCTCCATCAGCCCGACGCCGGCCAGGTCAGGCACGGTGGAGCAACCGATGCCCAGCCCCACCCAGCGCACGACGTAACCGAGAATCGCCTGGGCGTTAGTCTCCAGTTCGTGGCGCCTGTCCTGCGCCGAAAGCCCTGCGCCGCCGTCGGCCAGCACGGGCACCTCGAGCAACAGGCGCCGGTCGGTGCGCGGTCGGTCGGTGAGCTCACGCTGGCGAGCCAGCACGTCGGTGCGCAGATAGTGCAGCGCATGCAGGGTGGCCGCGGTGGGCGAGGGCACCCAGGCGCAGCTCGCGCCCGCCTCGGGCTGCGCGCCCTTCGTCGCCAGCATCTCGGCCATCGCGGCGGGTTTGGCCCACATGCCCTTGCCGATCTGCGCCTGCCCGGCGAACCCGGCGCGCAGTGCGACGTCGACGTTGCGGTCCTCGTAGGCGAGCAACCACATCGAGGACCTCATGTCGTCCTTGCGCACGACCGGCCCGGCCTCGAAGTCAGTGTGGATCTCATCGCCGGTGCGGTCCAGGAAGCCGGTGTTGACGAAGATCACCCGGTCCTGCGCCTGCGCGATACACGCCTCCAGGTTCACCGAGGTGCGCCGCTCCTCGTCCATGATGCCGATCTTGAGCGTGGCCGGCGCCAGGCCGAGCACCTCCTCGACCGCGGCGAACAGCTCCACGGTGAGCGCCACCTCGTCCGGACCGTGCATCTTCGGCTGCACCAGGTAGACGCTGCCCGCCCGGGAGTTGGCGAACCGACCCAGCCCGCGCAGGTCGTGCAGCGCGGCAGTGGCGGCCACGAGTGCGTCGAGAACGCCCTCGGCGATCGGCTCCCCTGCTGGGGTGCGCACGGCGTCGGTGCGCAGGTGGCGCCCGACGGTGCGCACCAGCAGCAGCGACCGCCCGGGCACGGTGAGCGGCTCGCCGTCGGCGCCGGTGTAGGAGCGGTCGCCGTTGACCCGCCGTTCGACGGTCTTGCCGTCCTTCTGGAACGACGCCACCAGCTCGCCGGTCATCAGGCCGAGCCATGTGCGGTAGGCCACCACCTTGTCCGGCCCGTCCACCGTGGTGACGGAGTCCTCCAGGTCGACGATCGTGGTGACGGCGGACTCGCACGCGACGTCGGCGATGTCGCCGTGGTGCTGGCGGCCCACCTGGTGCTCCGGGTCGATCGTCAGCTCGACGTGCAGGCCGTGGCGGCGCAGCAGGACCGCGGTGACCGCGTTGTCGTCCCCGCCGTCGTTTCCGCTGCCGTCACCGCCCCGGCGATGGCCGGCGAACTGGCCGGGATCGGCGAGCGCGGTGGCTCCGGAACGGGTCCGCACCACGAGCTTGCCGGGACCCTCGACCCGGTACGCGATGGCGTCGGCGTGACTGCCGTCGACGAGCGGGAACAGCTCGTCGAGCAGCCGGTCGGCCTCGGCGATCACCTGGGCGCCGCGCCGCTCGTCGTAGCCGGGCGCAAGCTCGTGATCACGCGGGAGCGCGTCGGTGCCGTAGAGCGCGTCGAACAGTGACCCCCACCGGGCGTTGGCGGCGTTGAGGGCGTAGCGCGGAACGGTGGCCGGCACGACGAGCTGCGGGCCAGGGACCGTGGCGATCTCCGCGTCCACCCGGTCGACGCGGATCTGCGGTTGGGCCGGCGCCAGCAGGTAGCCGATCTCGGTGAGGAACGCCTCGTAAGCGCCCACGTCGCCGGGGCCGTGCTCCCGGTGCCAGGTGTCAATCTGCTCCTGCAGCTCATCGCGGCGGGCCAGCAACTGCTCGATCCGCCCGGCGAAGCGCTCCTGCAAGGTGGCGAGCACCGACCAGAACCAGTCCGGCTCGAGGCCCAGGCCGGGCAGCAACTCCTCGGCCACGAAGGCCCGCAGCGCTGGGTCGATCTGCAGTTGCGTGCTCACCATCACGACCACCCTCTCCTCCGACCGCCTGTGTTTACCACCCCTCGCGCCTCGCGGGCGATCTGCAGGTCCTCTCGGGCGGTGATCACCATGGTCCAGACGGCCGCTCCCGACGCGGTGATGTCGGCGTCGTCGCGAACGGTGCCGTTGCGGTGGCTGTCGATGGCAACGCCGAGGAAGCCGAGCCGCTCGGCTGCCCGCCGTCGCACCGTGGCCGAGTGCTCGCCCACCCCGCCGGTGAACACGAGCACGTCCACGCCCGAGGTGGCCGCGCTCATCGCGGCGATCCCGGCCACCAGCCGGTGGGTGTAGACGTCGAGGGCGAGCACCGCATCCGGATCACCGCGCTCCGCGGCAGCCTCGACCTCGCGCATGTCGCCGGTGCCGGCCAGTGCGGTGAGGCCGGAGCGTTCCTCCAGCGCGGTGGCGACCTCGTGCGGTGCGAGGTGTTCGTGCTCTTCGAGCCAGAGCACCAGCCCGGGATCGACGGTGCCCGACCGGGTCGCCATCACCAGACCCTCCAGCGGCGTGAAGCCCATGGTGGTGTCGACGCTGCGATCACCGATCACCGCCGCGAGCGAAGCACCCGCGCCCAGGTGACAGGTGATGACCCGTAGACCGTGCACCGGCCGGTCGAGCAATTCCGCGGCGCGGCGGGAACCGTAGGCGTGCGACAACCCGTGAAATCCGAACCGTCGAATCCCGTAACGCTCCCGCCACTCACGCGGGATCGCATACGTCGCGGCCGCGGCGGGGATGGTCGTATGAAAGGCGGTGTCGAAGCTGGCCACCGCCGCGACGTCGGGTAGCTGCGCGGTGACGGCGTCCAGCGCGGCAAGGGACTTGGGCTGGTGCAGCGGGGCGAGGTCGGTCAGCTCCGACAACTGCTTGCGCACGGCGTCATCGATCCGAACCGGGCCGGTGAAGCTCGTCCCGCCGTGCACGATGCGGTGGCCGACCACATCGGGCCTCCCCCAGCCGTCCAACACCTCGGCGAGCCGTGTGGAGTCGAACCCGCCCGGACCGGCGAGTAGATCAGCGCTGCGTTCGACGCTGTCGTGCCCGTCGAGCAGGCGCAGTTTCAGACTGGACGACCCGGCATTGACCACCAGCACCCGCACCGGTCAGTCCCGTCCCGGCCAGGTCCACCCGGCGATCACCGGGTCGTCCTCCCCGTGTTCGCGGGTGTAGGCGCGAGCCGCGATGCGAGCGTCTGACATCTGCTGGCGCAACATCGCGGCTCGACTGCCCAGGAACGGGACGCGGTCGATGACGTCCATGACGAGGTGGAAGCGGTCGAGGTCGTTGAGCATCACCATGTCAAACGGGGTGGTCGTGGTGCCCTCCTCGTTGTACCCGCGGACGTGCAGGTTCTGGTGATTGGTGCGCCGGTAGGTGAGCCGGTGGATAAGCGACGGGTAGCCGTGATAGGCGAAGATTATCGGCTTGTCGGTGGTGAACAGCGCATCGAAGTCACGGTCGGACAGCCCGTGCGGGTGCTCGGTATCGGACTCCAACCGCATGAGGTCCACGACGTTGATCACCCGAACCTGCAACTCCGGCAGGTGCGTGCGCAGCAGATCCGCGGCGGCCACGGTCTCCAGCGTGGGGGTATCCCCGGCGCAGGCAAGCACCACATCAGGTTCACCGCCCGGTCCGATTTCTGGGCTGCCGGCCCACGGCCAGATCCCAGCCCCCGAGTGCAGTGCGCGATCGCCTCGTCCACGCTCAGATAGGTCAACGCGGGCTGCTTGCCGGCGACGATCACGTTGACGTAATGCCGGCTGCGCAGGCAGTGATCGGCCACCGAGAGCAACGTGTTCGTGTCCGGCGGCAGGTACACCCGGACAATCTCGGCCTTCTTGTTGACCACATGGTCGATGAACCCCGGGTCCTGGTGGGACAACCCGTTGTGATCCTGGCGCCAGACATGGGAGGACAGCAGATAATTCAGCGACGCGATCGGCGCCCGCCACGGGATGTGCCGGGTCGTCTTGAGCCACTTGGCGTGCTGATTGACCATCGAGTCGACGATGTGGATGAACGCCTCGTAGCAGTTGAACAACCCGTGCCGGCCGGTAAGCAGATAACCCTCCAGCCACCCCTGACACAGGTGCTCCGACAACACCTCCATCACCCGCCCGTCCGGGGCGAGGTGGTCATCGCCGGGCAACGTCTGCGCATCCCAGGCTCGGTCGGTCTTCTCGAACACGGCCTGGAGCCGGTTCGACGCCGTCTCGTCCGGACCCATGACACGGAACCGGTCGAGGTTGCCGGCGATGACGTCGCGCAGGAACCCGCCCAGCACCCCGGTCGCACTGCTGGACCCGACACCGGGGCGATCCACCGACACGGCGTAGTCACGGAAACCCGGCATGACCAGATCACGCAACAGCCGCCCACCGTTCGCGTGCGGGTTCGCGCTCATCCGGCGCCCACCCAACGGCGCGAGCGCCTGCAACTGCGGGACCAACTGCCCGGTGGCATCGAACAGCTCCTCGGGCCGGTAACTGCGCAGCCACCCCTCGAGCACAGCGCGATGCTCGGCGTCGTCGCGCGTCCTGGCCACCGGGACCTGATGAGAACGCCACGTCCCCTCGACCGCGACGCCGTCGACCTCCTTCGGCCCGGTCCAGCCCTTCGGGGTACGCAGCACGATCATCGGCCACGCCGGACGGGCCAGCCGGCGTGCCTGCGTGCCGGTTCACCTCCCGAGCGCCGCCCTGAATGGTCGCGATGACGTCCAGCACCTCGTCGAGCGTGGCTGCGAGCTGCTCATGGACCGCCGCGGGGTAGTCCGGCGGGGCATAGGCCGCAACGACCCGCACGGCAGCGCCACGGCGTACCGCGGCGCGGAAGGAAGACCAGGGCAGCTCGGGCTCCCGGAGAGTCGTCCACCCCGACCACGACCACGCCGCCGTCCCGGGTCTCGTCGTTTTCAGTCATCGGTTGCTCCTCGTGACCGGGTCGCCGATCCGCAGCGCGCAGCGAATTGCCGCACCTGACCGCGAACGCCGTGCCGACGATGTCCGGCGCGTCCCGCCTCCGGTCGATCGTGACTCCGGGCACCGCGACCGAACAGGAGGCTTTGGACCCCTCAGCCGCCGCGAGGTGCCCTTCTCGGTCGATCGTGACCTCGCGAGGCGCACGGCTCGCCACGACCCCGGTGGGGTCGACCGGCCCGGCGGCTTAGGGCAACTGGCCCTGACCACAACCGGCCGACCGGCCGGACCCTGGACACGTCCGAGCGAGGAGTAGGAGACCGGAGTGGACGAGAACATGATCCCCGACATGCCGGAGGTGGCGGTCGGCACCGATGCCATCGCGACCGCGCTACGGGCGGAGCTCTGGTGACGGCGTCCGCGAACCCGGCCGGCACTCCGCCGGTCGCGGTTCGGGAGACCCACATCGGCGTGGTGTTCCTGGTCGGCGACCGGGCCTACAAGATGAAGAAACCGGTCCGCACCGACTTCCTCGACTTCAGCACGGCGTCGCTCCGGCGTGCCGCCTGCCGCCGCGAGGTGGAGCTCAACCGCAGGCTGGCACCGGACGTCTACCTCGGAATCAGCGACGTCCTTCCGCCCGCCGAACCGTCTGGGACCGGGGCAGCCCGCGCCGAGCCTGCCGAGTACCTCGTCGTCATGCGCCGCATGCCCGAGGACCGGTGCCTCGCCTCGCTGGTCACCGACGGGCAGCCGGTGGACGACGAGCTGCGGGAGCTGGCCCGGCTCATGGCCGGGTTCCACGCCCGGGCCGACCGCAGCGCCGCGATCGCCGCCGAGGGCGGCCGGGACGCGCTGCGCGAACGCTGGGCGGCCAACCTCGCCGAGCTGACGCCGTTCGGGGGCACCGTTCTCGACCGGGCTCTCGTCGACGCGCTCGCGAGGTTGTCGATGCGCTTCCTCCAGGGCAGGACGCCGCTGTTCCTCGACCGGCAGGACCACGACCGGATCGTCGACGGTCACGGCGACCTCATCGCGGCCGACGTGTTCTGCCTCGACGACGGCCCACGGGTGCTGGACTGCCTGGAGTTCGACGACCATCTGCGCCACGTCGACGGCCTCGACGACGTGGCGTTCCTGGCGATGGACCTCGAGCGGCTCGGCCGCGCGGACCTGGCGAGCCGATTCCTGGACGCCTACGTCGAGTTCACCGGCGATCCCGCGCCCGCCGCCCTGCGCCACCACTACGTCGCCTACCGCGCCGTCGTCCGGGCGAAGGTGGCCTGCCTCCGCCATCGCCAGGGCAACGCGGCCGCGGCCGAGGAGGCGACCGAGTACGCGATGCTCGCGCTGAGCCACCTCGAGCGCGGCGCGGCGCGCCTGGTGATCGTCGGTGGTCTGCCGGGCACGGGCAAGTCCACTCTCGGGGGCGCACTGGCGGATCGGTTCGGCGCCGTGCTGCTCTCCAGCGACCGGCTGCGCAAGGAGCTCGCCGGGATCGAGCCCGACGAGCCCGCCCCAGCGCCGTTCCGTGAGGGTCTCTACAGCGAGGAGCGGACGACTGCGACGTATTCCGAACTCCTGCGCCGCGCCGGGGTGCTGCTCGCCCGCGGCGAGTCGGTCGTGCTCGACGCGTCGTGGACGTGCGGGCACCACCGCCGCGCCGCCGAGGAGCTCGCCCGCCGCACCTGCAGCGACCTCGTCCGGCTACAGTGCCGCACGACCGCCGATTCGGCGGGCAAACGGATCGTGACGCGCGGGCGCACCTCGTCGGACGCGACCGTGGCCGTTTCCCTGGCGATGTCGGCCGAGGCCGAGCCGTGGCCCGAGGCCGTGACGATCCCGACCTGCGGGACCGTCGCGGAATCGCTGGAGCTCGCGTCGTCGGTGTGGCGTGGCGCTCCGACCAGGCCGGGTCAGCGATGAACGCGGGCAGGATCGGCCGCGGCACCACCTGGAGACAGTCCACAAGAACTCACGAGGGAGAACCATGATCGGCCGCGACGTTCCCGAGATCGACGATGCACTGGCAATCCTGGTCGAGATCATCGACAAGATGTCTCCGCCGAAGAGCGAAGGCCCCGGTGTCATCCTGACGCTGAGCGGGCTCGTTGTCAGCGGCAGGGTGATTCCGCACTGGCAGTGGTTCGATGAGGTCGAGCACGCGTCGCGCGCTGCCTACACAGTGCACACCGGCGGTTCCGTCGACGACGAGCACGGTGGGTGGGCGACCCTCTTCAAGGGTGTCAGCGAGTCACTGACGCAGAACCACGGCGAGTACGCCGCCGCGAAGGACGCGATCCGATCCCTCCCCGAGCGGTACCAGCAACGTCTGGCTCACATCGACCCGACGAACTTCATCCACCTTCGGGAAGCCCGAGTCTTCTCCCCCAGAGGTACTGGACTACCGGGCAACGGGATGCACTGGCGGGGTCGGCTCTCCGAGGTCTCGGGATGGTCCTTCGGTCTACTCGAAGCGGCCCCGCCGGCCGACGCGATCGAGGAGCCCGCCCACCACGTGTAGGAATCCCCGGGCGCGGGGCGGGCGGGCGGGGCGGCGTGGGCTCGGTTCACGGACATCAAGCCACCCGGCCAGCCCCCCCGCGAACAGCAAGATCGCCGGAAACTCACGCTAGTTCCGGGCGATCGACTGCCAGCGAACCGATCGGCGGCGGATGAGTGACCGGCCGGTACCGGATGATCATCTACAGGCCCTGGCCGAGCAGGCGCGGCGCACGGGCGCGCTGCTGCTCCCGGTGACCGACGCGGCGATGCGCAAGCGGCTCACCGCGACCCTGATCGATGCCGCGCACCGCCAGAAGTTCACTCCGGGCTACGCAGCCGAGCTGCAGCAGTGGACCCGCCGCTACCCCGCAGGACGCGACGGTGTGTCCGCCGTCAGCGTCGCGGAGCCCCCGATCGGTCACATGGAGGACTCGTCCTTGCGCCGGTTCCCGCGCGGACAGCTCCACCAGCCGCGGCTGCTGCCCGGGCACGGTCCCGCGGCGGCGAAGCTGCCGGTCACCTCCCGGCGCGATCTCCGCTCAGTCCTGCTGCCGGTCTGAAACGCGCGTTGGCGTAGCCGTGGATCGATCGGATCGTCTACGTTGGCAATCGCTGGCTCCGGACCTCGGCCGGTTGTGAACCTCATGGAGTTCACGATCAACGAGGGGTGGGCTTATGGCGTCGGCTCCCTCGGGCCGGTCGGCCGCCGACTCAACGCCAGGAGCGCCCGTTGCCGCCGCGCCGGGCACGCCCGGCCCGGCGTGGCGGATGCTGACGTTCGCGACCGCGGGATTCATGGTCAACTTCTGGGCCTGGGCACTGATCAGCCCGCTCGGCAGCGTGTACCGCAGCGAGCTCGACCTCAGTGCCTTCCAGCAGGCGTTTCTCGTCGCGGTCCCGGTTGTCGTCGGATCCCTGGGACGGATCCCGGTCGGCGCGTTGACCGACCGCCTCGGGGCCCGGGTGATGTTCCCGGCGGTGAGCGTCGTGACGATCGTCCCCGTGCTGTTCGTCGGCCTCGCCGCCGACTCGTATTTGCTGCTGATCGTCGGCGGGTTCTTCCTCGGCGTGGGCGGGACCGCGTTCGCCGTGGGCGTTCCGCTGGTCAGCGCCTGGTTTCCCGCGCAGCGGAGGGGGTTCGCGCTGGGCATCTTCGGGGTGGGCATGGGCGGGACGGCCATCTCCGCGTTCACCACGGTCCGCCTCGCCGACAGCTACGGCCGCGCCACCCCGTTCGTGATCGTCGCGGTGGTGCTCGCGCTCTACGCCCTGCTCGCCGCGGTGTGGCTGCGCGACGCACCGAGGCGGGTCCCGACGAAGGGCTCCTTCGTGGCGCGCACCTGGGCCACCGCTCAGCTGCCGGGCGTGGCGCAGCTGTCGCTGCTCTACGCGGTGAGCTTCGGCGGGTTCGTCGCGTTCAGCGTCTACCTGCCCACCGACCTGCGCAACGCCTACGACCTGACCGCAAGCGACGCCGCCACGCGCACAGCGGGGTTCGTGGTGCTCGCGGTGCTGATGCGACCGGTCGGCGGGTGGCTGTCGGACCGCGTGGGCCCGGTACCGGTGCTCGCGGTGTGCTTCACCGCTGCCTCGGTGCTGGCCGCGGTGGCGCTACCACTCCTGCCCGTCGGCACCGTGGCATTCCTCGGGTTGGCCGCCGCCCTCGGCGCCGCCTTCGCCCTGGTCGCGAAGCTCGCCCCAGCCGGAAAGGTCGGCGCCGTCAGCGGGATCGTGGGAGCGGCCGGCGGCCTCGGCGGGTTCGTCCCACCGCTGGTGATGGGGCTAGTCTACGGCCTCTTCGGCAACTACGCCCTGGGCCTGGCCCTGCTCGCGGTGGTGGCGCTGGGAACCGCCGCGTTCGCGCCGCCGCCCTCATGCCGGCGCCAACGCGCCCGACGTCGCCGCTTCCGGCTCCCCGGGCGCCGCCGTCGGCCGGACTATCGTCACCGGGCAGGCCGCGTGCAGGACGCATTGCAATCCGACCGACCCCAGCAAGGCGCTGGCGAACGCACCACGCCCCCGGTGACCGAGCACCAGAAGATCAGCACCCTGTGACGCCTCCAACAGCACCTCAGCGGGTGCGCCCACGATCGCGGCGACCCCGATCGGTACCCGGACCGCGACTGACTGCGCAGCCACCACGTCATCGACCATCCGCTGCGCCTCGGCCCGCATATCCGCGATGATCTCGGCGGAGGGCGGCGGTACACCCATCCCGTAGCCCCCCATCCCGTACGCAGTCACTCTGTAGTCGGGCAGCGGCACCGCCGCGACCACGCGCAGCCGGGACCGCCGCCGGGCCGCGTCCGCCAGAGCGTGCTCCAGGGCGGCGCGGGACCCGATCGACCCGTCCACCCCCACCACGACCGTGCCGGTCTCGTCCATGTCATCGTCCTCTGTCTCGTCACTCCCGTGGCGGTAACCCGCCCCGGGCTCATGGACCGGATCCCGGGGGCCTCGACTGTCGCTCCCCAGCTCAGCCGGGCCCCCGGGGTGCCGGAGACGCCCGGGCCCGCGACCGTCGGTTGCGGTTGCACGGGCCGGTGCGGATCAGGGTTGCGCCGCGCGGGACCGCGATCGGCCCCCCGGCGATTGCGGTCTCGCGGCTGCAGTACCTCTTCCGTCTCTCCGGCACGGAGAGCATCGCCGCGTCGGGCCCGGGCCGGCCAGAGGCGAAGGTCCCGTTGCGCCCACCAGGCGACCTCAGGGCTTGACGAGGGGCTCCGGCCGGTCCCGCAATGCGTCCAGGCGCCCGCGGTACTCCTGCTCGTCGATCTCGCCGCGGGCGAACCGCTCGGCCAGCACCTGTCCAGCGGTGGGCCGAGCGGCCCCCGACCGGTCTCCACGGGCGAGGTGACGGACCAGGGTGATCACCCCGCAGATCACCAACCCCCAGAACAGAATCATGCTGACGGTCATGAACGCGAACACCCAGCCGTTCATCCCGTTGCCGCACCACCACATCATCTTCATCACTCCTCAAGGAATCAGTGCTTGCCAAGCGGTCAGTGGCCCGGGCGGACAACGGCGACAGGGCACGGGCACGGTGCAGCAGGGCGTTGCTGACCGATCCGAGGATCAACCCGAAGTACTCACCGCGACCCCGCGACCCGACGACGACCAGCTGCGCCCGCACCGCCTGCTCGAGCAGGCTGTGGGCCGGACGGTCGCGGGTGACCAGCCGCTCGACCAGGACGTCGGGGTACTTCTCCGGCCACCCGGCCAGCCGCTCCCGCTCGGCGGCCTCGATCGCGTCCCAGTCGAGCTCAGGGGCCATCTCGCGGTCGAACGCCAGGTCCCACCAGGTCTAAACCGCCATCAGTGGCACACCCCGGACCGCAGCCGCCTCGTAGGCGAACGCAATTGCGACCTCGCTAGTCGGGGATCCGTCGACCCCGACGACAACTGGCAGCGACGCCGTCTCCGACGGCTCCCGCTCAGCACCCCGCACGACAACGACCGGGCACGACGCGTGCGTGGCCACTGCGACAACCACCGAGCCGACCAGGAGCCCCTCGACCCTGCCCAAGCCGCGGTCGCCGATCACAACCAACTGTGCCCGAAGAGTCTCCGCACCGAGAACGGCGGTGGGGTACCCCACGATGAGCTGCTGCTCGACCTCAATGTCGGGCACCTCCCGCTCGGCCACCGCGGCCGCCGCAGCGAGCCGGCTACGGGCGCCGTCGAGCAGGATGCCCCGGAACTGCCCCCCGAGACCAGGATGACCGAAATCCTGATCATCGGTCCAGCCGAAGGCGGTCACCAGCTGCAGCGGTACCCGCCGCCGGCCGGCTTTCGCCGCACCCCAGCGCACCGCCCGCAACGCACTCTCCGAGCCGTCGACCCCCACAACCACCGTCCGTCGGATCTGGTGCGCAGTCATCGCCATCCCTCCTCGAGTTCCCACTCACAACGCTGCCCGGAAGCCGCCGACGTCGACAGCGGCACTCGACCTAGGGTCCGGGCCCTTCGACCCCCGCCGGCCTGGAACGGGCCTGGCCAGGCCGTGGCCCGCCCTTGCTAATCGGATCCCTCGCAGGCACGGGTAGGGCCGGAAGACCCGGACGGCCCCGCGACGTTGCGTCCGGTTCGGGCGCATTCGGCCGGTCGGCCCTGCTGCGGGCGCCGTGATCCACGCCACGCTCGCGGCAAGCCGGCCAACCGGCCGCACTCACGCGGGAGCTCATCCGACTTTCCCGGCTAGCATGATCGCTGCCGATGTTGTGGTCGAGCTGCAGGGCGAGGACGCAGGTGAAGGTGTGGACGCGGATGTTGTGCTCGGTCGGGTGGTGCATCGGGGAGAACGAGCCCGGTGCCGGTCAGGTGCGCGAGGTTGGCCAGCGAGTTCTCCCCAGGCGTCGAAACACCACCGTCACCTGCGACGGGCTCGTCCGCGACGCGGTCGTCCCGGCGGGCGCGTCGGGATCGGAGGTGAGCGCCGCGGCCAGCGCGGTGTGCCGGGCCACCAGCAGGTCGATCATGGTTGCGAACTGGGTGACGTCGGGCCGGTTGCCGGGGTAGGCGTGGGCGACCATCGGGATCCCACCGTCGCGGGTGATCACCAGGCCGAGCCCGACCAGGCGCAGGTCGGCGCGTTTCTGCTTGGCCTTTCCGCGCAGGACATCCGATCAAACCGGCGTCAAGGCATACTTCTGGGTGCAGTTGATTAAGGCCGGCGCGTTTCGAAGAGCACTTCAGGGTATTGCTCTGCCGGCCCATCAAGCAGCGCTGCTGGGCCGCCCTTCAGGCGCCGATCGAAGAACGCTAACGAGTAGGCGTTGATGATGCTGTGCGTCCGCTGTCCATCGATCGGCCCGGTGACACCCAGCCGGGAGAAAAGCGGGGACCAGTACGGGATGTCGGTCAGGTTGACGTGGAACATCCCGGGCACCCGCACGAAGTAACCATCTCCCGGTAGGCTCTCGAACACCGTACGCATGGTGGTCTGGTGTTGGTCGATATCTGCCTGTGGCCAACCTTCGAGCTGCATGGTCTCGGCATCCCTGGTGATCCACATGCTGGACTGCTGCAAACCCGCCCGGACCACGTCGGCAGGCATAGGAGCATCCATCACCAGACACGCCTGCAAGCGTGGCTCCAGCCGGCAAGCTTCGCCGCCAACGATGCCGCCCAGCGAGACCCCGAAGATGCCGGCACGCTGCAGGTCCAGCCGCCCAGCCAGGATGCCGTTCGGGTCAGCTTGGTTCAGGGCAGCAAGCTGACCCAGCGTGAAGATGGCGTCTTGCGCGAAATACGGGACGATGCCGTCCTCGAATGCCCGGCCGCTCAGTATTGGTCCTCTTTCGACCGGACTGACGCTCTGTTGAATAAAAACATTCATCTGGTCTTTCGACAGCCCCGCCGCCTGGCTCCCATCCGGAAAAACCACTTCCGCGGCGACATACGGCTGATCGATGGCCGCGACGATGTAGCCGTGCGAGACCAGCTCCTCGACCTGGAAGGTGTTCATCTGACGAAAGCCATTCAATCCCTCCAAGAAGATCAGCACCGGGTAGCTGGGCTCATCATCTGCCACGGGTGCGGACGGGATGGCGTTTGTGGTAATGTATTTGAAGTGTCCGAAGGTGAACTCCGGCAAATGGCCTAGCCGCGCCAGCGCCGGCGCAAGAGCGTCAGCATCCGGCACATAGGAAGTGCGCGGCGACGATGAGTCGCCCCTGGCTGGATACCAGATCTGCACCATCAGCTCACGCCGGGCATTCGGATCAGCGGTGAAGACCTCCGGACGATCAGCATCCACCCAGTGGTAGGTCAACGTGCTAATCTCGTATGGCCCGCTTGGATGCGGGAAGCGGAACACGGGCATCATTACCGGCAGAACGATGGAGAGCGCCAGCCCGAGTACGCCCAGGCCGACGGCAAGTCGATTGGTCCGTTTCTGTCCGGCGGGCCCGCCCGCCGGTGCGATGTTCTGCAGCAGCCAGACCAGGAAGAATATCCCGGTCAGTGCGTATGCTGGGAACATCTGCCAACGCGGACCCTCCATCAGCACCTGTGCGATGGCTACCTAACCAGTACCAAAGTTTCTAGACCGAGTGCCAGATTGTTGATCTACATCTCCGCAGGTAATCGAGCTAAAGAATGAAAAAACTGGTCCAGAAACATGTATTCCTGTTAGTATCAGCAGCGCGAGAGGCGCCGAGTGACGCATCCAACGCACTGCGCGAGGCAGCCGGACCGCCAATACGAAGAATGTCAGCAGATTGGCAAGTAACAACAGGGTTTCAATGGGTCTCATCTTCTCGCCTCCTCAGGCGACGACTTCGCCTCTGATGGGTAGGCTCATCGTTGATTGGTAACTATCCGGAAGATCCACAAACGACCTTCGCTCATGATCTCCGCGTTGGGCGCCGACGCGGACCTGCCTGACCGGCGCTTGGGTGATGCTCGACACCGCCGCCCGCGTGCACACCGGGCTGGCCGCAGACCTGGAATCACCGGACGGGATGCTGGCCCGGCTGTACGCGACGACCAGGCTGCTACAGCGGGTCGAGGAGGGCCGCTACTCCCCGCCATGACTTCGCGGCGAGTAATCATCAGCCGTCCGACGTAGTCCTTCTCTCGGTGGTCAGCGTTGAGGCTGTTCGTCGGGTCGGTCCGCGCCCGTGAAGCGCCCGACCAGGGTTCGGGCATTGTGCACGACGGGTGGGAGCAGGAGCGATCCGACGGTGCCTGCGGCCGCCGCGGCGCCGGCGATGCCGAGGCCGACGGGGCCCAGGGGTCGGCAGCCGAACAACTGGCTGAGGCCTGGAGTCTCGACAATGCCGAGGAGCGCCGCGCCGGAGGCGACGGCGGCGCCGACGACGACGGGGTCCGTGGGGCGGAGGAGGGCGGTCTGGCCGAGCTGGGCGCCGACGATGCTCAGGAGGGTGACGGTGCGGGCCCGGTCGATGGTTCCGGTGAGGCGGGCGGCGAGATAGGCGGCGACGCCGGCCAAGCCGGTGGCGACCCCTCCCACGGCGATGGCGTCGGACAGGGCCGGGCCGAAGGACCGGTCGGGCCCCTCGGCGAGAAGGGCCGCCGGATCGAGGTCGGGCGCGGGCCGCATGGCGATGGTGAGGGCCGGCACGGTGTCGGTGAAGAGGTTGACGAGGAGCAACTGGCGGGCGGTGAGCGGGGTCGTGCCGGTGAGCAGGCTCACTCCGGCGATGAGGCCGATCTCACCGTAGTTGTGGCCCAACAGGTTGGCGACCGCGTCGCGGACCGCCACCCACAGGGCGCGGCCTTCGATGAGCGCATCCACGATGGTGCCGATGTCGTCATGGGTGAGGACCACGTCGGCGGCGTGGCGGGCCGCGGTGGTGCTGCGCGCCCCGAAGGCGATGCCGACGTCGGCGAGGCGGATGGCGGCGGCGGCGTTGACGCCGTCGCCGGTCATGGCGACGCAATGGCCGAGACGCCGGTAGGCGGTGACGAGCCGCGCCTTGTGGGCGGGGGTGACGCGGGCGCATACGGCCAGGGTGGGGAGGAGGGCGTCCAGGGCTTCGTCGCCGAGCTCGTCGAGCTCAGGGCCGGTGAGCACGATGGCGCCGTCGGGAAGGATCCCGATTTCGGTGGCGAGGTGGCGGGCGGTGGCCGGGTGGTCGCCGGTGATGACGACGGGCCGGACCCCGGCGGCGGTGATCCGCTCCAGGGCATCACGCGCCTCGGGTCGGGCAGGGTCGGCCAGGACGAGGAAGCCGGCCAGGTCGAGGTGTGCGACGTCGTCGCCGGTGAGCGCGGACTTGGGAGCGGCAACGAGGCGGCGGGAGGCGACAGCCAGGACCCGTCCGCCGGCCCCTGCGAGGCAGTCGATGAGCCCTTCGAGACGGGTCCGGCAGGGGTGGTCGAGGCTGACCTGACCGGAGGTGGGGTGGCGCCAGTGGGTGCAGCGGGCGAGGAGTGTCTCGGGGGCGCCGACGGCGGCCAGCACAGGCCCGTCCGCATCGTGAAAGGCGACGGCGTGGTAGCCCCGACCTGATTCGTAGGTCAGCTCATCGAGGGGCGCCGGTGGCGGGGGGAGTTCGGCGGCAGCGATGACGATCGCGTCGTCGGTGCTGCCCGGCCGGCGCCGTTGCGGTGGAGTGGCGGCCGCCACGGCGGCAGCGGTGGCCAGGATGTGCTGGTGCCCGGGTCCCGAGCTGGTGGGGGTGGCGCCACGCAGCCCGTCGTGGACGCTGGCGACCCGAAGGATCCCTTCGGTCAGCGTCCCGGTCTTGTCGACGCACAGCACGTCGACCCGCCCGAGGGCTTCGACCGCCCGGGCGTTGCGGACCAGCACACCATGGGCCGCGAGGCGCTTGCTGGCGGCCAGTTGGGCGGCGGTGGCCAGGATGGGAAGGCCTTCGGGAACGGCCGCCACCGCCAGGCTCACGCCCGTGGCCAGCGTCTCGGGCAGGGGACGGCCCCGGGCGAGGTTGGCGGCGATGATGGCGGCGCCGGCGCCGAGGGCGACCAGGCGTGGCCCCGGCGGACAGGGACTCGAGGCGGGCCTGCACGCCGGTGCGGGGTGCGCGAGCACCGTCGGCCGCCCGCCCGGCGGCGGTGTCGGCCCCGGTGGCCACCACCACGGCCGTCCCCCGCCCGGCGGCGACGGCGGTGCCCGCGTAGAGCATGCAGGTCCGCTCGGCCAGGGCGACGGCGTCGCTGGGCGCGGGGGTCTTGGCCACCGGGAGCGACTCGCCGGTGAGGGAGGACTCGTCGGTTTCGAGGCCGTCGGCGTCGACGAGGCGGTAGTCGGCGGGGACACTGTCCCCCGCGGCGAGGAAGACGACGTCGCCGACGACCAGGTCGGCGGCGGGCACGACCTGGTCCACTCCGTCGCGCCGGACGCAGACCTGCTGGGTGGCGGTGCGGTCGAGGGCAGCGATGGCCCGCTCGGCCCGCAGCTGCTGGACGGCGCCGATCCCGGCATCGGCGAGGACGACCGAGGCGATCATGGCGGCGTCGAGGGCGGAACCGACCGCCAGCGAGAGGCCGGCGCCGATGGCGAGAACGGGGGTGAGCGGGCTGAGTAGCTCGTTGCCGAAGTGGGATCCCAGCCGCTGCAGCGCGGTCGGCTCCGCTGCGGCCGGTGAGCGGCGGGTGCCCGCCTCGGCGGCCGTGAGGCCCCGCGGGCCGCTTCCCAGGCGGCTGAGGACGTCGTCGGCGGGGAGGCGGTGCCAGTCGGCTTCGGGTATCGCCGGCGCGGCCGGTGGTGTGAGGCGACGCGCGCTCAGGTGCCCGTGGGTGATCGCGGCGAGCGCGGCGACGTTGACCCCGAGCGAGACCGGCAGCGTGGGCCGGGGCAGGCGCCGTCCGGGAACAGGCAGGCCGAGGGCGGTGGCGGCGCTGATCGTCGAGCCGGCGAGCGCCAGGATCACGCTGTGGCGACTGACGTCGCGGGCCAGGTGGCAGGCGCTGAGCAGGGCGACCGCGCCTGCCAACCCATCGGCGGCGATGAGATCGGCGTGCCAGGGGACAGGCTGGTCAGGGTTCTGCACCACGGCGATGCCGCAGTCGGCGGTGGCGAGCGCGGGTTCGTCGGGAGCGGCGACGACTGCGACGACGCGCCCTTCCCGCTGGAGGTGGGCGACGGCCCCGGGGGTGTCCCCGCCGTCGAGGACGTGGGCGGAGGCGTAGCTGCCGGGCCGGGTGAGGAGGACCTCCAACCCGGCGGCAGCAACAGCGGCCAGCAGCTGGGCTCCGGTCTCGTCGGGCCGGTGTCGCAGCTCCACGACCGCCACCGACCGGCCGTCCATCCGTAGGGACCGGAGCCTGTCGCCGGCCGGGTGGAGGTGGTCCGGGGAGCCCGGCGTCGGGTCGCCACCGAGCAGATCGAGCTCCCAGCCCGGCACCGGCGCGGCGAGCAGCATCCGGGCCCGCCGGCGGCATTCCTCAGCGGGCACGTCGGCGGTGGGGACCACTGCCCCGAGCTCGAACTCGGCGGTGGCGAGCACGGTGGGGTCGATGACCAGGCAGTCGAGGCGGTCGAGGAGCCGGAGGGATTCCGGGCGCACGACGAGGACCCCGCAGCGCCCCAGGAACTCAGCGGTGCCGGCTGCGAACGCTTCTCGCCCGAGCCGGGCGGCCTTGGGGACACCGGCGCTGAGGACGTTGGACGCATCTCGGGTCCGGCCGGAGAGCGGGACGGTGGCCAGGGCGGCGGCCACGGTGGCGACCAGGGCAGAGTCGGCGTACCGCTCGATGGGCCCGCCCGGTGGCGGGACCGGCCGCCCGGTCGGTCGGTCGTGGAGCGGCAGCCGCGCCGTGGGTGCAGTGGCGTAGAGGGACGGCTCCACCTGCGCGAACGTCGCCGCCCGGGAGTCCTCCTGGCGGACGAGCAGGAACCGTTTGACCAGATCGACAGCCGGGGCGAGCGTGCGCTGGTGCAGGCCGTGGGAGGCGGCGCTGGCCACGCTGAGCACCGCCTCGACGCGGGTGGCCCCGAAACGCCGTTCAAGTGGGACGCGGAGCCGGTCCTGGCTCTGGATGTGCCCGATGACCGCCGCGGGATCGACCAGCAGCCACCGGTTGGGGAGGCGCAGGACGGCACCGGCGACGGCGGCAGTGATGGCGGCGACGTCGGCGGCGGCTTCCAGGGTGTAGCGGGCGGCGCCGATCCGATCGGCGGGATGTTCGGCGACGAGCGCGGCGAACGGGCCCGCGGCGCCGGCGGCTGCTTCCGCCGCTTCCACCGCGGCGAGGACGGCGTCTTCGTCCGGCCCGGCAGAGGACGCACCGGCGACCACCAGCCGGCCGCAGCCGGTGTCGAGGGCGGCCCAGGCCACTGCGGGCAGCCGGCCAACGCGGGCCTTGAGATCGGCGGCGAAAGCGTCGACGCGGTCCGGGTCGACCCCGTGGACGGCCACGTGGAGGTGTCCGCCACCGGCCCACACCGCCCGGGAATGCCCATGGCCCGCGGCCTTTCGCAGGGTCTGCAGCGCGTCAACAGGGGCGCACAGCAGCCTGGCCGCCGCGGACACTGCGCTCCACCCGGGGAGCTGCGGTGACCTCGGGCCGGGCGCCGGAGGCTGCACCGGCGGTCGGTGGTTGTTGGCGGTGGGGTCGGGGACGGCCGGCGCTTCCGCAGCCTTCACGAGGAGACCGGACGAATGGCGAGGAAACGGCGACCGGTCTCGGGTGCCGCGGCAAACGGGCAGGCACCACACGACGGCCCGGCCACGCCGCACGCCGAGGGATCGCACGTGCCGTCCTTCGCCGGTCCGGTGTGATCGTCATGGAGACGTCCGGAGCGGGACAGCCAGTCGAGCATGCCGGCGACGACCGCGGGGTCCTTCCCGAGCCGCTCGGCGAGCTGACCGCAGGTCAGCGATTCGTTGGATGTCTCGATCAACCGGAGCAGATCGGCGAGTATCAGATCACCTCCAGGATTCGACCGATCTGGAACACACCGACGGCGACGAGCCAGGCGACGACCAGGTTGAGGCCCACGCTGAACGCCGCCCAGCGCGCTCCGAACTCCCTGCCGAAGGTGGCCACGGTGGCGAGGCAGGGGACGTAGAGGAGCACGAAGACCAGGAACGCCGCCGCCGCAGGCTGGGGGTGCCCGCCGCTCGACTCGTCGAAGAGCCGTTGGAGGTTCTCCTCCATGCGCGGGTCGGCGCCGTCGCCGCCGGGGCCGCTGAGGTCGATGCCGACGATGCCGGGCACGGCGAGGAGCGCGTCGCGGGTGGCGAGCATCAGGCCCAAGCCGGCGTCGGCCAGCCCGCCGACGAGACTCGGTCCCACCTCGTTGTCGGAGCTGCCGTCGTCGCCGCCGATGGTCTGGCTCATCGTGGACACCACGATCTCCTTGGCGACGAACCCGGCAGCGAGCGCCCCGGACAGTTCGGGAGCACCGAACCCGGCCGGGTCGAACACCACGGTGGCTGCCCCCGCCACCGTGCCGAAGAGGCCGTCCTCCAGCACGACCTCCCCGAATCCGGCGTCGCCCCGCACCGGCACGGCCAGGAGCGCCCACACCACCATCGAGGCGACCAGGATCACCGAGCCGGCCTTGCGGAGGAAGGCGGCGCAACGCTGCCGGGTCTGTGACCACACCGTCCGCCACGACGGCCACCGGTAAGGGGGCAGCTCGAGGACGAAGGGGGACCGTTCGGAACCACGCATGAGCGTGTAGCGCAGCACCAGACCGATGAGAAAGACGGCGGTGATGCTGGTGAGGTAGAGGGCGAAGACCACGGCCCCCACCCGGCCGGGGAACAGGGCGGCGGCGAGGAGCACGTAGATGGGAAGCCGGGCGGAGCAGCTCACGAAGGGGACGAGCAGGCCGGTGCAGAGTCGGTCCATGGGCCGCTCGAGGACCCGGGTGGCGAGCAGGGCGGGCACGTTGCAGCCGAAGCCGACGACCAAGGGGAGAACGCTCTTGCCTGACAGTCCGATCGGTGCCATGGCCCGGTCGGTGATGTAGGCGGCCCGGGCGAGGTAGCCGGTGTCCTCCAGCACGCCGAGCACCAGGAAGAGGGCGGCGATCACCGGGACGAACGCCAGCGTCCCCCCGACCCCGGCGAGGATCCCGTCCACGGCCAGCCGTTCCACCCACCCGCCGTCCAGCCCGACGGCGCCGAGACCGCCGGCCACCCAGGGACCGACGGTCCCGGAGAGCGTGACGTTGATCCAGTCGACGAAAGGCCCGGCGATGTCGGTGACGAGCAAGAAC